>Ga0172379_10000739_pt1 | contig 77405 bp, 95 predicted proteins | sample GrowelOW334metaG_FD_119756 | JGI IMG/M metagenome (GOLD analysis project Ga0172379, IMG submission 119756) | Groundwater microbial communities from an aquifer near a municipal landfill in Southern Ontario, Canada - Groundwater well OW334 metaG | ecosystem: Environmental > Aquatic > Deep...
AGATAATTATTAAGATAATACCGTGGGAAGTCGATCTAAAATTAATTACGCATATATTGCAGGATTTCTTGATGGTGATGGAAGTTTAATGTTTCAAATTAAAAAACGGAAAGATGGTAAATCCAAAACAAGATTTATGCTGACAATCTGTTTTTATCAAGATTCGAGACATGCTAAACCATTATTTTGGATTCAGAAAGTTTTGAATATAGGTTATATTTCAAAACGTAAAGATGGAATTACGGAATTAAGAATAAATGGTTATAAGCAAGTTAGAGATATTTTGAAAAACTTAACTCCATTTATCAAATTCAAGAAAATTCAAGCAAAAGCAATGTATGACGCCACAAATCTTTTATGTACTGTGAAAAATATAAATTTATCTAAAAATAATTTATATAAGTTAATTAATTATATTTTGATAATTCAAAATAATAATTATGCAACCAAACACAAAAAAACTAAGAAAGATTTGTTGAAAATTTTAGATTTGACCCCGTAACGACTTGGTTTGACTTCGGTCAACCAGAGTTTAACAGGAATGTTAAGCTAACATGCCACCACCCTAGTTCCGATATTATCGGAATGGGTGAAGATATAGTCTGCGCACATAGTGATATGTGATTACGTGACGAGAGGACCGGGATGAACAAACCTCTGGTGTACCAGCTGTTCTGCCAAGAGCACTGCTGGGTAGCTAAGTTTGGCTAAGATAAACGCTGAAAGCATCTAAGCGTGAAACTTTTCTCAAGATAAGGTATCATAGATTCCTTGGAGACTACAAGGTTGATAGGCTTCAGGTGTAAGTGCCGAGAGGCATTGAGCCGAGAAGTACTAATAAATCATTTGCCTGTTTAATTAGGCTGGCAATTCGTGGACGTTATTTAGATTTGTTTTAATTGAAATTGTTTTAATTGTGATTATTGTAAGGGGGTTATACTTGGGGTGCTCCACCTGTTCCCATTTCGAACACAGAAGTGAAATCCTTCAAGGCCGATGGTAGCGGATTACCGCAAGAGTAGGTGACCCTCCTATAATAATCACAATTAATTACAATTACGTTTATACAAAAACACCCCATTCGTCAATTGGCGAACTATGGGGTATTTTTGTTTTTAAAAAAATTTGTTATACTATAATCAATGAGTCATTATTTTGGAAAACAACTTAAAATTGGAATTGTGTATTTAGTAATTATTGCAATTATTGTTGTGGGAATTTATTTTATTGTTTCAAAACCGAGTGGACCGACTTGTGACGATGGAATTAAAAATCAGGGAGAAATGGGCATTGATTGTGGTAAGCCATGTAAAGAATGTGAAAGCACTGCAACAATAAAAATTCTTGACCAAGAATTTATTCCGACCGTAGCGAATAGTTATGACTTGGTTGCATACATTAAAAATCCGAACATTTATTTGGGTGGAGAAATTATAAATTATGAATTTAGTTTATATGACACAGACGACAAATTGATTGGTGTAAGAACGGGAAAAACATATATTTTATCGCAAGAAACAAAATACATCGTAGAAACGAGGGTCGGTTCAGATAAAACTGTTTCAAGAGTTGAATTCAAGATAAAAGATGTTTCTTGGAAAAAATTAGACGAAATTCGTGATTTGGAAATTAACACAAAAAACATAGAATATCAAAAATTCGACAACAACAGTAAGTTGGTTGGATTAATTGAAAACAAAACTAGTTACGATTTAAACGTAATAGAAATTATCGGAATTTTGTTTAATAAAGATAAAAAAATTATTGCCGTTTCAAAAACAGCAATAAATACCGTTTTGATGAATGAGGGCAGGGGATTTGAAATGAGTTGGCCGTATATTGTTTCCGAAGAAGTAAAATCTTTCGACGTCGAACCATATACTAACGTTTTTCTTAATGAAAATTTTATTAAAACACAAGACAGTTCAAATATGGATTAATTTGCGAATTTTAATAGCGCGGGCTTCCAGCCCGCGCTATTTTTTGTTAGTATTAAATTGATATGTTTTTATATTTTCTAAAAAAACTTGATTGGGTGCTAATAATTTCAGTCTTACTTTTAACGATTATCGGATTGATGTCAATTTATAGCACTTCCTTCTATCAAGAAAAAAGTTATTTTTATAAGCAAGTTATTTTTATAGCCATTGGTTTTTTTCTAATGCTTGTTTTTGCTTTTATTGATTATCGGATTTTTAGAAATCATCCCACCCTGCTTCTGATTTTATATTTTATCTCTGCATTTCTTTTAACAATTGTTTTGTTTTTGGGAAAAACAAGAGGTGCTGCAAGTTGGTTTCGATTGGGATTTTTTAATATCGAACCAGTAGAAATTACCAAGCTTGTAATGATCTTGATTCTTGCTCAATATTTTTCTCTCCGGCACATTGAACTCTATCGCTTAAAACATGTCATCATTTCTGGTGCATACACTGTTTTGGTTGTAGGCTTGGTTTTTCTTCAACCAGATCTGGGTTCGGCAATGGTCTTAATTTTTCTGTGGTTAGGAGTGATGATAATTGCTGGCATTAAATTGAGACAACTTTTGCTTTTGTTTTTAATCGGAGCAATTTTGTTTGGAGTCGCCTGGGTTGGTGTTTTAAAGCCATATCAAAAAGACAGAATTACCAGTTTTATTAATCCCTACCTAGACCCGCAGGGAAGCGGTTATCACAGAATTCAATCAATGATTGCGATTGGTTCGGGACAATTACTGGGAAGGGGACTAGGACATGGTCCGCAATCACAACTTAATTTTTTACCCGAACAACATACTGATTTTATTTTTGCTTCAATCGGTGAGGAATGGGGTTTTGTTGGTATTTCGATTGTTTTTATTTTGTATTTTCTTTTGTTTTTTAGAATTATTAAAATTGCAATCAGAGCCAACAATAATTTTGCAAGATTGTTTTGTGTTGGGAGTGCGATTGTTTTTATGTTTCAAGTTTTTGTAAACATAGGAATGAATGTGGGATTGCTTCCAATTACCGGAATTCCGTTATCTTTTGTGTCTTACGGCGGAAGCAACCTATTAATTAATTTTGTAATAATTGGCGTGGTCCAAAGCATTTCAATAAGAGAAAAGTAAAAAAATCAGGATTGACTTTTTGTTAAATCGCGCTACAATCTAACCAGGGAGGCTCGTGCTCCTTAAAATCAAACAAGAGAGGGAAAAAATGAAAAAAACGTTTGTGGAGATTGTTAAAGACTTGTCCGAACTGTCCAAAAAAGCCAACCCCAGAATGATGTTGCAAATTCACTTCGGAGACGAAAGTATCGAAATTATTCTGAATCCTTATGGTCGTTCTAAAAAAGTATCTGCGGATCTACTTTCCGAAATTATAAGATACTTTGAGTTGCTTAGAGATCATTCTATATTTGAACCGTGGGGTAGTTTGGGCAATTTCACCGTTAAGGCCGAAATCAATGAGTGCGAATTAACGATTACTGTTGCCTATTTGAGGTTAATAGTTAAACATCGGGAGTGGGTAAAAATTTTAAAAAACGCGGGAAAGCCAACTGACGTGCTGGCGTATTATACGGACGACGAATTTCTGAAAATCGGCTAAGGTCAAATCGCACCTTCTCGGGGCCCATCGGGGCCCCGATTTTTATTTGGCATTGACTTTTTTGGGGGAATATAGTATACTTATAACATAGCTTAAGGAAGCTAATTCCAAAAGGAGGTTGCACAAATGCTCGAAGAATTTCGAAAAGAGTGGGTTAGGATTCGTCAGGAAAAAAGAGCCAAAATTGCGGATCTTATCAAGCAGGCTGCTGTTACTGGCGTTCGTGTCATTCTTCTTGTACATTCCGAAATGGCCGAAAGGCTCGCATGGGGATATCTTGCGAGTCTCGGACTTAACGCAAGCGAATTCGTTTCCGTTAAGCCTGCACTGCCGGAAAATCGCGATGGTGCAAGCCTGTGTATTCCGTATGAATCCGATTGTCTCTGACGTCTACCCGCCAAGTAGCGAAAGCGAACGGCGGGCTTTTTTATTTTCACGTGAAAACAAATTCTTCGCTGGGGACGGAAAAAACGAGTTGACTAGGCGCCCCTCACGGCGTATAATGAAATTGTATTAATCGACGTTTTTTAAATTAAAAACCATATTACGACTTACGATGTCGTAGCATGTAATGAGGGAGATTGAGAGTAAATTAAAGTATGACAAAAAAAGAAAAAACAATACTGAAAAAAGCAACCGAACATCCTCATGGTCTTCTGTCTCCTGTTGATCTGATTAATGTAATCGCCGAGAGGGATAAGCGTTCTGTAGAAAATTTAGTGTCTTTGGGTTATATTGAAGAAGTCCCCAGGGAACATCCAGGATTGAATGGCGGTTATTATACGATTAATTTCTATAGGGTCACAGAAAAAGGTCTTTTGATGTTTTCATCGTTGTGTAAACGAATTTGGTTTACTGTAAAAAACGATATTCGGACCGTAATTGTTTCCATAATCACCGCATTGATTACAACAATTATTGCTATTTTTCTTGAAAAGACCCTAAGATAATTTTAGGGACAAAAATTAATTAGAATATAAATCCATGGAAAAGAATATCTTAAAAATTATATTTATCGATACCAACGTTTTTATTAATTGCGTTTTTAAAGAGGACGAAGATTTGGGTATCGATACAATAGATCAGATAATTGAAAAACTGAATGGACAAAAAACAGTATTAATATTGCCCGAAATTATCAAGACAGAAGTCATAGAAGAAATTCATGGCAAATTTATAAATTTAATAAAATATATCGAAGAAAGATTGCAAAATGAATCATTGAAAAACAGTTTTAAAAACACGAGAATATCACATTTATTCGAAGAAACGGTTAAGGAAAACAAAAACGAAATAATCAAAAAGATAAACAAAATTGAGGATTCAATTCTGAAGAAAGTTAATGAGATTTTTAATCACAAAAACACTAAGAGATTAACTTTGTCAGAAAAACTAATTTTGGCCGGAATGAAGAGATCATTACTAAAACTTGCTCCATATTCTAATCCCAATGTGAGCAGTAAAAAAACGGCATATATAAAAGACGTGGACTGCATTGCCTTTGAATCTTTATTGGAATATATAAACAAAAATTCAAATAAGAAAAAATCAAAAATAATAATTTGTACGAACGATATTGATTATTTCGAAAATTTTGAAAAAAATAAATTATGTAGCGACATCCTAAAAGACATCAACAATAAAAATGTGTCAGCGTACACCAATCCTCTGGAGATGTTAAACAAGGAATTCGATAAGCAATATTCTAGAGAACAATTAAATAAATACGCAGCGACAACGACGCCCGATTTCGATTTAGTTGTTCCCAATTCTTCATTTACGTCTATTCCTCTTGCCTCTACGTTATCAAGTGTTGATTTTAGTAATCTAAGTTCTTTAAATTCCTTGAGTTCGTCTACTAATTGGTATTCGCCCAGCTCTTTTTCGACCTCCAAAAATATAGAATGTCCATATTGTGGTACAAAAATAACGTTGCCATCAAATAATCTCGAAAATATCACATATTCTATGTCTTCTGGTTCGTCTTTTAAGGCGCTAACATGTCCTAATCCAAGCTGTCAAAGAAGTTTTTCGGCATTTTTATAATTGTTATAAACAAACATTTTAGAATCTTTATGCTCTACAACAAACTTGTTCGAGATAGAATACCGGAAATTATAAAGGCGAAAAATGAAACGCCGATTACACATATTGCTGATGACCAGGAATACGAGATTAAGTTAAAAGAAAAACTTAAAGAAGAAGTTGCGGAATTTTTGAAAGATAGCAACCCCGAAGAGTTGGCTGATATTTTAGAAGTAGTTTACGCGCTTGGTGATAATTTAGGAGTCGATACAAAAGAACTAGAAAAAATCCGTGCAGAAAAAGCCGATAAACGTGGGGGATTTAAAGAAAAAATAATTTTAGACGAAACAAACTAACATGCGGAAAAAAGAATCTATTGAAAATTCAAAAATATTGTCTGTTGAAGATTGGGAAAGATTATTAAGGCTGAGATTATTAGATAATACACGAAAAGATTTTATAAAGAATTTAAGAAGCGTTGATTTCCGTTTCATTGTTACACCATCAATGGAAATTGTGATTAATGGTGCCCCCCATCATTATTTGCATAAACTTATGGGACTAGATTCTGAGGACACTGTAACCGAGGGAACAATTAACAATACGTTCGGCGAAATTAGTATTAACTTTAAAGCACCCAATTATCAATCTTCTTCTAAATTTGATGAACTAGACAATAACTATCTTAATTTCAAGGCAGCAATCAGAAACAAGATTTTAGAATTCATTTTATAATAAAACAAAATAATATGCGGAAAAAAGAATCTATTGAAAAATCGAAAATATTGTCTGTTGAAGACTGGGAAAGATTGATGAGCGTAAGACTGGAAAATTTAACCAGAGAAGATTTTAAACTTTCAGAAGAAGATCTGAAATCGGTAATCCCGTATAGATTTTTTACTTTTATTATTTCTCCGTCTATGGAAATCATAATTAACAAAAAAGGTCATTCTGATACAATATGTAAAAACGGACTAGAATTTGATGAAACCATAACCGAAGGCAATGTTGAAGTGCAAGCAGAGAATATTGTTTTTAAATTTAAATTGCCAATGTATCAATCTAGGCCTAGATTTGCAGAATTAGACGACAATTATCTCAATTTTAAAGAAGCAGTCAGAAGAAAAGTTTTAGAATTTATTAAAGATTAACATGCCACAAATAATATTTAAAATTCAGAAAGCAGGGGAACGAGGCAGGTCGCCGATTGAGGTGATTGTTAAAAATGGAGCGAAAACCCACAGCCAAACCACCGATAATACCGATAAATTGTTATTAACACTTGACAGGGTTTTAAAATCTGCTAAACTTAAGATAGAATCAATTAGAGATATCAAAGTTATAAGTCATAAAGAAGCTGGGCTTACATCACAAAGAATTGTGAAAGCCATCAAACAAGCACTTGACTTCTAGATTTAATTAAATCGAATATAAAAAGCTGTAGAAGCCCTGTTTTAGGGTCAGTTTCTATATTTTCGCGTATTTTAATCGGGTAAAAGCCTCCGTTATCATGATTAAATATTTTTCAAACTATCCAAAAAAATTACATCCTCTTCCAAATTTAGTTGAGATACAGCTCAACAGTTATAAATTATTTTTAGAAAAAGGATTAAGAGAACTTTTTGATGAAATATCTCCTATCGTCGATTACGGCGGTAAGGATATTTCTTTATATTTTACAGACTATTATTTGGACGAACCTAAATGTGACGAGATGAAAGCCAAGAAAAACAGTCTTTCATATGAAGCACCATTAAAGGTTAAATTAAAGCTAGTTAACAAAAAAGCCAACGAGACAAAGGAACAGGAGATTTTTCTCACTGATCTTCCTTTGATAACTCCCCGCGGAACATTCGTTGTCAACGGAGTGGAAAGAGTCGTTATTTCCCAGTTGATAAGATCCGCGGGTGTTTTTTTTAAGACAGGATATATTAAGGGAAGGAAGGTGCATGGAGCAAAAATAATTCCAAATAGAGGGGCTTGGTTGGAATTTGATACAGAAGCAAACAATACAATAGTTGTAAGAATCGACAGAAAAAGAAAAATTCCTGCAACATCATTGCTTCGTATTTTTGGTTTGGAAACCGATGAACAAATTTTAAAAGAATTTAAAGACACTGACAATGATGCCGAAATTCAATACATTAAGGAAACATTAGCAAAAGATCCGGCAAAAACCCCCGATGATGCATGGATTGAAATTTATAAAAGAATCAGACCAGGGGACTTAGCCGCAATCGACAACGCAAGACAATTGATTGAAAACATGTTTAAGAATTTTGATAGATATGATTTATCGGAAGTTGGAAGATATAAATTAAATCACAGAATGGGAATTAAAACCCCACTTGATCCTGAACACAGAATTTTAAGAAAAGAAGACGTTGTCGCAACAATAAAAGAAATTATTAAACTCAACAACAATCCAGACATGGTTGGTGATGATATTGATCACTTGGGAAACAGAAGAGTGAGATCGTTGGGTGAGCTTTTACAAAACAAATTTAGAGTTGGTATGGCAAGAATGATTAGAATTGTCAGAGACAGAATGAGCACCATGGATGCTTATAATCTAGCCCCAGCCCAACTTATTAATGCCCGTCCACTTATGGCGGCAGTTAAAGAGTTTTTTACATCTTCACAGTTATCGCAATTTATGAACCAAGTGAATCCGTTATCAGAACTGGAACACAAGAGAAGGTTGTCAGCAATGGGTCCAGGAGGATTAACCAGAGAACGTGCTGGATTTGAAGTTCGTGACGTGCATCCTTCTCACTATGGAAGAATTTGTCCAATTGAAACACCGGAAGGTCCAAACATTGGTTTGGTAGGACACTTGGCAAGTTATGCCAAGATTAATGATTATGGATTTATTGAAACTCCATACAGAAAAATTGTTGACGGAAAAGTTACAAACGAAACAATTTATATGGATGCTTCCGAAGAAGAGAAATATAATATCGCTCATGCAGGAGTTAAATTAGACGAGAATAGTCGTATACAAGAAAAAAGGGTTGAAGCGAGAATTCACGGTGAACCGGGAATAGTTGATAGAAAGGATGTTGATTATATGGACGTTTCTCCTTATCAGTGTATTTCTATCGCCACCGCTTTAATTCCTTTTGTTGAACACGATGATTCTAACCGTGCGCTTATGGGCTCGAATATGCAGAGACAGGCGGTACCATTGGTTAATCCACAAGCACCGCTTGTTGGAACCGGAATAGAGGGTAAAGCAGCAATGGATTCGGGACAAGTCATGCTTTCGCCCAGTGATGGAGTAATTAAAGAAGCAGATGCTTCTCGTATAGTTATTTCTTCGAAAGGCACAATTAAAAATTATCCTTTAAATAATTATCTTCGATCAAACGAATACACCTGTATTCATCAAAGACCGATTGTAAGACCGGGTCAAAAAGTTAAAGCTGGAGAAGTTATTGCTGACAGCACCTCGACTCAGAGCGGAGAATTGGCTTTGGGACAAAATTTATTAGTTGCATTTATGTCTTGGTCGGGATCTAACTTTGAAGACGCTATTGTGCTTTCAGAAAGATTGGTTAAGGATGACAGATTCAGTTCTGTTCACATAGAAGAATCTATTTGCGACGTTAGAGACACAAAACTTGGTCCAGAAATTACCACTCCAGACATTCCCAATGTTGGCGAGGACAGATTAAAAGATTTAGACGAAGAGGGCATCATTAGAATCGGTGCCGAGATTGGTCCAGATGATATTTTGGTCGGAAAAATTTCTCCAAAAGGAGAAACCGACTTAACCGCAGAAGAAAGATTGCTTCGCGCAATTTTTGGTGACAAGGCAAGAGATATTAAAGATACTTCTTTAAGATTATCGCACGGCAAGCGCGGAAGAGTTGTTGGTGTTAAAATTTTCTCAAGAGAAAAAGGAGACAAACTACAAACTGGAATTATAAAATCAATTAGAATTGAAATTGCTCAATTTAGAAAGGTTTCGATCGGTGACAAACTTGCTGGTCGTCACGGAAACAAGGGTGTCATTTCAAAAATATTACCAGAACAAGATATGCCATACTTATCAGACGGAACACCGGTTGATATTGTATTGAATCCATTGGGCGTTGCTTCACGTATGAATCTTGGACAAATTCTAGAAACCCATTTGGGATGGGCAGCTAAAAAATTAGGATATAGAACATATAGTCCTCCATTTTCAGGTGTTACCGAAGAAGAAATTAAGGGTGAACTTAAAAAAGCCGGACTTCCAGAAAATGGAAAAGTTACCTTATATGACGGAAGAACTGGCGAGTCGTTTATTAATCAAGTTACGGTTGGTCAAATTTACATGATGAAATTGAACCACTTAGTTGAAGACAAAATTCACATGCGTTCAATTGGACCATATTCATTAATTACACAGCAACCATTAGGTGGAAAGGCACAATTCGGAGGTCAGAGATTTGGTGAAATGGAGGTATGGGCATTGGAAGGATATGGTGCAGCACATACGCTTCAAGAAATGTTAACCATAAAATCTGATGATGTTATCGGACGTGCAAATGCTTATGATTCAATTATTAAGGGCAGACCAATTCAAGCTCCTCACTTGCCATCCTCGTTTAATGTTTTGTTAAGCGAAATCAGATCTTTGGGTTTTGCAATTAATACTGTAAATTCGGCAGATAATTTAGATAAAGAGAAAAAAATAAAAAGTCAGCCCAAGGCTGATAAATAATTTTTATGATAGACTTCGACGACAAAAAACCAGAAGAATTTGATGGACTTCAAATAAAAATCGCTGGACCAGAAGAAATTTTGGCCTGGTCACATGGTGAAATCACCAAACCCGAAACCATCAATTATCGAACTCAAAGAGCAGAAAAAGACGGTCTGTTTTGTGAGAAAATTTTTGGTCCAGAAAAGGACTGGGAATGTTATTGTGGTAAATACAGAAAAATCAGATTCAAGGGAGTGGTTTGCGATCGTTGCGGAGTTGAGGTTACCAGATCAATAGTGAGAAGAGAAAGAATGGGCCACATTAAATTAGCTGTCCCCGTTTCTCACATTTGGTTTTTAAGAGGAGTCCCGTCAAGAATCGGCTTAATTTTAGACGTGTCAGTACAAAAACTTGAAAAAGTTGCTTATTTTGCCGCATATATTATTACAAAAGTTGACGAAAAGGCAAAGGAAAAAGCATTTAATGACATTGAAAGAGAATATAAAGCAAAGCTAAAGACAATAGAAGGCAAGGAAGCAAAAAAGGATTTAAAAACCGCCAAAGATAAAGCCAAAGAAGAACTTTCTAAAATTAAAAAATTAGAAATTATTTCAGAACTAACGTTTAGATTTTTATCACAAAAATATAGCGAAGTATTTACGGCTGGAATTGGCGCAGAAGCACTAAGAGACATCTGTCGCGATATTGATTTAGAAAAATTAGCATTAGAAATTGAGGAACAATTAAAGCAAGTTGAATCAATCCAGAAAAGAAAAATCATGCAAAGATTGAGATTGATTAGGGGATTCCAAAGAGCAGGCATTAAGCCCGAATGGATGTTTTTAGTAAACCTACCAGTTATGCCAGCAGACTTAAGACCAATGGTGCAATTAGACGGAGGTAGGTACGCGACTTCTGATGTTAATGATTTGTATCGTAGGGTTATCAACAGAAATAATCGTTTAAAAAGATTATTAGAATTAAATGCACCGGAAGTTATTTGTAGAAACGAAAAAAGAATGCTTCAGGAAGCAATTGATGCTTTAATTGATAATTCTGCAAGACGTGGACAAAAAGCAGTTATGGCAGCAACTGGACAAAAACGACAATTGAAATCATTGGCTGATCAATTAAAAGGAAAACAAGGAAGATTTAGACAGAATTTGCTTGGAAAAAGAGTTGATTATTCTGGACGTTCAGTTATCGTTGTCGGTCCGGAACTAAAATTACATCAATGTGGTTTGCCAAAAACGATGGCATTGGAATTGTTCAAACCATTTATTATCAATAAATTAATTGAACGAGAAATCGTTTTCAATATTAGGGGAGCAAGAAGATTAATTGAAGAAGGAGTTGAAGAAGTATGGGCAATCCTTGAAGAGGTTACAGAAAGATATCATGTTCTATTGAATCGTGCACCAACCCTTCATCGTTTAGGTGTGCAAGCATTCAAACCGATCCTGGTTGAGGGTCTAGCAATTCAATTACATCCAATGGTTTGTAAGGCATTTAATGCTGACTTTGATGGAGATCAAATGGCAGTTCATTTACCGTTGTCAGAAAACGCTCAAAGAGAAAGTCGCGAAATTATGCTTTCTTCGGTAAATTTATTTAAGCCCGCTACCGGTGATCCAATAATTGCTCCGAGTTTAGATATTACTTTGGGTTGTTATTTTATGACCAAAATAAAAGACGGACTTCGTGGAGAAGGAAAAATATTTTGTTCAGCAGAAGAAGCAATTTTAGCATACCAATTAGATATTATTGATTTAAAGGCAGCAATCAAAGTTAAAATTGATGATAAAATTCTCGATACCTGTGTTGGAAGGGTAATTTTCAATACTGTTATACCAAAAGAATTGGGATTTATTAATAGAGACATGACACAAAAAGAATTAAAGGGTATTTCAGAAGAAATTATCCATCTTTTTGGAACCGAAAAAGCTCCAGACATTTTAGATAAAATAAAATCATTAGGATTTAGATATGCCACAAAGTCAGGAGTCAGTTGGGGTATGGATGACATTAGCGTACCAAAAGAAAAACCAAAAATTATTGAAGAAGCAATGAAAGAAGTTGAGCAAATCAGAAAACAATACGACGAGGGTCTTTTAACAAGAACCGAAAGAAGATCAAAAATTATTGAAATTTGGTCTAAGGTTAAGAGTCAAATTTCTCTTTTGGTTCCAAAAGCATTGGATCCTAACGGTTCAATTTTTACAATATTTAATTCTGGTGCTCGTGGTTCGTGGGGTCAAGCCGTCCAAATGGGTGGAATGAAAGGATTGGTGGTTAATCCCGCATCAGAAACCTTGGAATTACCAGTTATTAGTTGTTTTAAAGAAGGGTTTAATGTTCTCGAATACTTTATTTCTACTCACGGAGGAAGAAAGGGTTTGGCTGATACCGCTTTAAAAACCGCCAGCGCTGGTTATCTAACTAGACGTTTGGTTGATGTTGCCCAAGATGTAATTGTGAAGCATGAAGACTGCGGAGATAAGGAAGGAATCGTTATTTATAAAAGAGACTTAGAGGACCTGGGAATATCTTTTGCATCACAATTAACCGGACGTGTAATTTTAGAAGAAGTTAGTTTAAAGGGAAAGGTTGTTGCCAAAAAGCACGAACTATTAAATAAGAAAAAAGCCCAAGAGATTGAAGCTACAGGAATTGATAAATTGAGAGTAAGATCTGTTATTTCTTGCAAGGCAAGATTTGGAATTTGTCAGCAATGTTATGGTTACGATTTGGGCAGAAACAAATTGGTTGAACAGGGCGAAGCGGTTGGTATTGTTACCGCACAAGCAATCGGTGAGCCAGGAACACAGTTAACCCTTAGAACCTTTCATACCGGAGGTGTCGCCGGAGGTGCTGACATTACGCAGGGTTTACCTCGTGTTGATGAGCTTTTTGAATCTCGAGTTCCGAAAGGAAAGGCGTCTTTAGCAGAATTAAGTGGAAAAGTTACAGACATTAAAGACAATAAGGGTTCAAAAATTATCACCGTTGAGGGATGGCAAGAATTAAAAGGCAAAAAGAAAAAGAAAGTTTCCAAAGAATACATTGCCCCACCACAAACAGGTGTTTGGGTACAAAAAGATGACGAAATTAATCAAGGACAACAACTTTGGGAGGGTTCAGTTGATCTGAAAGAATTATTTAAACTTGCCGGTCAAGAAGCATTGCAAAGATATATTATTAAAGAAATTCAGGGAATTTACAGCACTCAAGGTGAAGGACTAAACAATAAACACATTGAGGTTATTATTCATAAAATGTTATCGCGCGTAAGGGTAAAAGATAAAGGAGAAACAAACCTTTTGAGTGGTGCAATTATTGAAAAAGATATCTTTTTCAATGCCAATAGTATTGCTAAAGAGGCAGGGAAAAAACCGGCAACTGCAGTCCAGATTTTAATGGGCATTACCAAGGTTGCACTAAGCACAGAAAGTTTCTTGTCTGCGGCTTCATTTATGGAAACAGTGAAGGTTTTAATTAAGGCTGCTTCCGAAGGAAGAATCGATCACCTTCGTGGATTAAAAGAGAATGTTATTTTAGGAAAACTAATTCCCGCCGGAACAGGTTATCGTGAGATGAAAGAAATAGAAAGAATTGAAAAAGAATTGGCAGATAAAAAATAAATATTCGGAGGTGAGACCTCCGAATATAGTATAGATTTATAAAGCGGGGCGAAGCCCCGCTTTTAGGTTTTCTTGACCCAATTATCGCTTTATGCTACCATAAAATTGTCTGATTTCAACTGGAGGGGAGACAATGAACTTTAAAGAATTTGACGTAATAGAAGTAACATTCGAAAAAGAACGCGATTTTAAACAAAAGGAATTTAAGCTTGCGGTACAAGCAGGAAAAGCGGGTAGATTTGTTTTGGCAGAGATGAAAGATTTCTTTTTTAAAGAAATAGAACGTTTTGTCGTCGGGTGTGAATGCCAGATCGCAACGATCAAAGAGAGTGGGTTTTTCATTAACGGGTTTTTTATTATAGAGTTTCTTTATCCGTTCGACAGAGAAGAGGAAATAAGAACGGGCTTGAAAGAATTTTCTCGACTATACAATTTTCCAATTCCGTTTTGATTTGCCATTTTGGCGAGGCAGGGAACCCCCCCCTGCCTTTTTTTATTTACTTTTTATTTTGTGCTATAATTTATTTGTATGACGAAGAAGAAAAAGAAAAAAGATTCTAAGCCCGAGAAAAGGGAAAAGAAGAAATATTTAAATATCAACGATGAAACTAAGCGCGGAGTAATTGTCGTTTTATTATTTACTTTAGCAGTAATTTTTGTATTAAGTTTTCAATCAGCAAGTGGTGTTTTGGGAAAATATTTATTAGATGTTTCCAAGTTTCTTTTTGGAAAATGTTTATGGCTTGTGCCGTTAGCATTTATTGCTGGGGCATTAGCAATTTTAAAAGAATTTCATAAAAATGTTTATCTCTCGACTTTGTTGGGATTATTTTTGTTTTTGTTGTGTTTTTTATCAATTATCCACACAATTTTTCCAGTTGAAAAATTGAATTCAGGATGGATCGGATATTTGTTTTCCTGGCCATTTTTAAGCTTCATTGGCAAGTGGGCAAGTTTGGTTGTTTTTGTGGCAGGAATTTTTATTTCAATTTTAATTGCTTTCAATATTCCACTTAAGAAAATGCCAAAAGAAGAGAAAGAAGAGGAGAAAGAAATTGGCATGGAAAAACTTTCCAAAGAAATTAAGGGAATCGGATACGATCAACCAGAAAATAAAGTTGCCAATCTAGTTAAGGGCATATTTTCAAAACCAAAGTTTGAGGTGAAAGACATAGATGGTGACTCTGAAAAAAACCAAGAAGACGAAACCAAAAAAGAAAAAGACAAATTACTAACCACAACCGACACAGACATAAAAGATTATACTTTTCCACCAATTGATTTATTAGAAGAAGACAAAGGACACCCAACCAGTGGGGATATAAAACAAAATCAGTTAATTATTCAAAAAACATTAGAGAATTTCGGCATTCCAGTTGAAATGGCCGAAGTAAACGTTGGTCCAACCGTTACTCAATATACTTTTAGACCGGCCGGAGGAGTAAAGCTTTCCAAGATTACAACCCTACATCGCGATATTTCTTTAGCACTTGCAGCTCACCCAATTAGAATTGAAGCACCAATCCCGGGCAGGTCATTGGTTGGGATTGAAATTCCAAACAAGATAGCAACTTTTGTTCGACTAAGAAATATGTTTGAGGAATATGAGAGAAAGAACGGTCATCACTTAAATTTAGCGTTAGGCAGAGACGTTACTGGTGCGCCGGTTTGGACAAATCTTATGAAAATGCCACACATGCTAATTGCTGGCGCAACCGGAACAGGAAAAAGTGTTTGTATTAACACAATCATCACAAGCCTACTTTACCAAAAAACTCCCTGGGAACTAAAACTTATTTTGATTGATCCAAAGCGCGTAGAACTTCCTTTATATAACGGCATTCCACACCTATTAACTCCGGTTATTGTTGACGTACCAAAAACAGTAAATGCTTTTAAATGGGCGATTAAAGAAATGGAGGAGAGATATAAATTGTTGGCGACCGTTGGTTCGAGAGACCTGGCTTCTTATAATGAAAAAATGCTCAAAAAATCACCCAAAGAAACATTGCCATTTATTGTGATTATTGTTGATGAGTTAGCAGACATTATTATGGCTTATGGGAAAGAAATTGAAGGATTAATTGTGCGTTTAGCACAAATGTCTCGTGCTGTGGGAATTCACCTTATTTTGTCAACACAAAGACCATCAGTCGAAGTTATTACCGGACTTATTAAGGCAAACATTACAGCCAGAATCGCTTTCCAGGTAGCTTCTATGGTTGATTCACGCACGGTTTTAGATATGTCTGGCGCAGAGAAACTATTGGGTAATGGAGATATGTTATTTATTGCTGGAGACGCTGGAAAACCACGTAGAATTCAGGGTGTTTTTGTTTCCGAAAAAGAAGTACAAAGAGTAACTAAATTCTTAAAGAAGGAAGCCGGAGAAGTTGAATACGAAGAAGAAATTACTAAATCGCCAGAAGAAGATAGGGTGCTTGGTGCCGGTGGTAGTAGTGCTTCGTCATTAAACGACGCACTATTAGACGAGGCAAAAGATTTAGTCATTAAAACGGGTAAGGCCTCGGCGTCATATTTACAAAGAATGTTTAGAATCGGCTATGCGCGAGCAGCGAGTTTATTGGACGCATTAGAAGCACTAGGCGTTGTTGGACCAGCAGAAGGTGCAAAACCAAGAGAAGTCTTTGGGGCTCAATCTAAGAATCAATTTAACAGCGAAGACAAAGAAGACGAAGAAGATGACGAAAACAAGGAGCCGTTGAGCGATTTAGATGCGACAGTAAAAAAGAACATTAAACCAGAAGAAAAAGAGGAAATTGAGGAAGAAATAGAGGAAGACGAAGAACAAGCAGAAATTGAGGAGGAGAATAAAGAAGAAGAGGATGAATTTTAAATATGCACAAAACAAAAATTGAAATAAAAGACAAATCGTTAATATCTGTTCGGGGAAGAAAATCGTTAACAATTACACCCAAAAGAGTTACGTTGATTATTTTCATTATTTTTTTGGTTTTAGTTTTGGGATATTTTTGGCGAGAAATAAATTTTTTAATTAGACCACCCAAGCTAGAAATAACACAACCGCCGACAGACATCTCTACGAATCAAAATACGATTGAAATTATTGGTAAAACCGAATCAACTGCGTTTTTATTAATTAATAGTCAGGAAATATATATAGACAAAGAAGGCAACTTTAAAACAGAACTCAATCTTTCAGAGGGCTTAAACACAATCAAAATAGAATCGAAAAATCGTTTTAATAAAGTTAACACAATAATAAGAAGAATAATTTACAACAAATAACCCGCCCGCCACGCAAGCCAGCTTGCTGGCGTTGCGGGCAGGTGAAACATATGAAAAAGCAAACAAACACGGCAGACAATAAGAGTAAAATTTTAGAAAACACAGTTGACGAAATTAAACAAAAATTTGGCGAGGGCTCAATTATGAAATTGGGTGAAGTTAAGAAGGTAGATGTCGATGTAATTCCTACCGGTTCTCCGTCGCTTGATTTGGCGTTGGGGGTGGGTGGTATGCCTAGAGGCAGAATCATTGAGGTGTTTGGGGCTGAAAGTTCAGGCAAAACCACACTAGCCTTACACATGGTCGCTGAAGCGCAAAAAAAGGGCGGTATGGCAGCTTTTGTTGACGCAGAGCATGCTTTGGACCCCGAATACGCCAGACGCATTGGAGTCAAAATTGACGACCTTTTAATCTCCCAACCCGATTCTGGGGAACAGGCGTTACAAATTGTAGAATCACTAGTAAAATCAGGAAGCGTTGATATCGTTATTGTTGATTCGGTGGCAGCACTAACTCCGCAGGCAGAAATTGAAGGTGAAATAGGGGATCAGTTTATTGGACTTCAAGCAAGACTAATGTCTCAAGCAATGAGAAAATTAAATTCGATAATTGCTAAAACAAACTGTATTGTAATCTTTATAAATCAAATTAGAATGAAGATCGGAATGATGTTTGGTAATCCCGAAACAACCCCGGGGGGCAAGGCATTAAAATTTTATTCATCGGTAAGGGTGGAGCTAAAAAGAATTGCTCAAATCAAAAAGGGTGAAGAATCAATTGGTAATCGCGTGAAGGCGAAAGTTGTAAAAAATAAAGTTGCCGCACCGTTTCAATCAGCAGAGTTTGATATTATGTTCAATGAGGGAATTTCTTATGAAGGGGATTTGGTGAACTCTGGATTAAAGCATGGAATTATTAAGAAGGTTGCCTCTACATTATCATACGGAGACGAAAAATTGGGAGTGGGCACAGAAAAAGCTAAAGAATTTTTACGCCAGAACAAACCCATTGCCAAAAAACTTTTATCCGACATCCAAAAAGCCGCTAAACCGGAATACTAGTATTGTTATTGTGCTGTTAATAATAACTAAAAAATCTCCCTTGCGGGAGATTTTTGTTTACTAGGTATTTTTTATATTAATCCCATTGTGCGGGCGCGCTTGATGGCGTTGGAAACTTTTCTTTGATGTGTTGCGCAGGCGCCGGTATATCTTGGAGCTCGAATCTTTTTTAGGGGATCCAAATATTTCGACAATGTGTTTGTGTCTTTATAATTGATTTCTTTAATGTTGTTTTTACAAAAATAACAATCTCTTTTCATGTTAAAATGGTATATCTTCACTTTTTATTTCATCGACCGGAGCCTCTTCATCGATTTGAATTTCTTCTAGTTGTTCAATTGGAGCACTTGATTCTTGAGTATCTTTTGGTGCGCTTTGTGTGCTACCACTTGTTCTTGGTCCCATTTGCATTTTTTCGGCAATAATTTCAGTTCTGTATTTGGTTGTGCCCGATTGATCTTGCCAGCTTCTGGTCTGAATTCTTCCTTCGATCATCGCCATGGTTCCTTTCTTTAAATATTGATTACAAATTTCAGCTAGTTTTCCAAAAGCAACAATATTATGAAATTCTACCTGTTGTTTCTTTTCTTTGGTGTTGGCATCAAACCATACGCGATTTGTTGCTAGGCCAAAATTAGAAACCATTTGTCCGCTTGGTAGGGTTCTTGATTCAGGATCTCTGGTTAAGTTGCCGATTACGAAAACTTTATTTAAATTCATATAATTAAGAGATCGATTATAAGCCCACTAATTCATCGAGCTTTTTATCAATTTCCTCTAAATTAAGATTATCTTTTTTATCCGCTGTAGCTCCTTGCCTACCGGCAGGCAGGTTAGCGAAGGCGGGTTTGCCCTCGTCTTCTTCTTTTTTGATTCTTGGTTTTCTTGGCGCTTTTGACCTGTCAGAATCAGCTTTCGGAATTTCTAGAATGGTCATTAAATGTCTTACAACAAGCTTATTGATCTTTAATTCTTTTAAAAATTCAGCAACATTGCTGGCTTCAAAAACAAGATGACTAACAATATATATGGCCTGACCCTGTTTATTTATGGGGTAACTAAGTTCTTTTTTTTCTGGTTCCGCAAGGTGCTTAATTTGACCATTATTATTGCTAACTATTTTTTCTAAATCTTTTTTAAAATTCTCTAAATCGGCACCATCTAAATGAGGTTCTAAAATACAAGTTAATTCATATTGTTTTTGTTCGTTTTCCATTGTATATATATCTTAGCAAAATAATAAGAAAAGTCAACCCCGACGCAAGGTCGGGGTAAAATGTTTAATCGATAAATAAAAATGGTCCGGCAGAACCTGCCGGACCGAAGTCTCGCGATTTAGCCCACTATAGCCCCAGTAGCGCTTTCCCTCTCTTGCTGTGTTTGGTGATAAAGAACGGTAAATATATCAGCAAAAAGAGGATAACGTACCACGTGATCGCTCCGCCGAGCATCCAAAAGCCATCCGAAATCGAACCTCGGGGCACGATAAACAGTAGGTACACAGGAAGGGCCACAATAGAGGAGTAGAGCCATGCATATCCCGCGAGAACGGCGATAAGCGCTAGCTCAACGCACAAATGAAAAGATTTGGGCGACAGGTAAGACTTTTCCCGAATCGCGAAATAATTCGTAATTTTCATCAATGAACACCTCCCTTTAATTTTACACGACCAAATCGCATGATACTATCATTATACTTTTATTTTGTGCATTTGTCAATGATTCAAAAATAAAATAAGTCTTGCACAAACACCAACCCATAATTAATCACACAATTAACCATTATCACAATATTGTCATAAATCTGTCGATCGTCCAAAATATGTTAAAATAAGTTATCCTAAACCAACTCTATCTATTAATAACAATTCTATAAATGGTTTTAGATTGTATCTTTTGATTAAATCTTTCGTTTCTTTTAATGTGTTATACTGGCAAACCCAAATACTCTTTTGTAATTGTTGATATCCCAAATATCGCAGAGATTCTCTAAAATAATTTCTTTGCTTTCTTTTGCCTTCAGGGATATCAAATAAAATCATCTGCCATTTGTTGTCTTTGCGTTTGGTTCTTTCCATCGTTTTAAGTTGTATTTTGAATAATTTATTAATGCCCTTAGATGTGATCATTATGGCCTTGTTGTCTTTTATTTTTAGTGTTTTTAAATAACCATTTTGTTTCAATCTTCTAACTAGTTGGGAAAAAAGAATTTGGCTTTTTTCTTTTTTGTTTTGTTGATTCCATTCGTCTCGTATGTATCCGTAAAACCTATATTTTAAGACGGAATCTACGCTGGAATTTGGCGGAAATATTAAATCTATAGCACCTTTTGTTTTGCTACATATTTTATATAGGTCCCAAAGGAATTTTTCCGTTAATGGTAACTTAATTTTCATACAATTTAATTATAACATAAATTAATCGATCGTCAGAAATATGTTATTTGATTATTGTTGAACAATTAATTTATTTTAGAAATTAATTGTTCAAAGGTCCCAAAAACATGTTACAATATAATCATATGGACGATTTAGATAAAATTTTTAGGGCTTACGACATTAGGGGGATTTATCCCGATGAAATCAACGAAGAATTGGCATATAAAATTGGCAAAGCGGTTGTTAAGATTTTGGGCGCAAACAAAAAAAACAGAAAGATAGTCGTGGGAATGGACAGTAGGCCATCTTCGAAAAAATTGCTTGAGGTAATAATAAGAGGGATAAACGATATGGGATCTGATGTTGTAAACATTGGGTTGTCTGCAACACCAGTTTTTTATTACGCAGTAAAAGAGTTTTGTGCGAGCGGAGGGATTATGATTACTGCTTCGCATAACTCCGAAAACTATAACGGATTTAAAATTGTGAAAAAAAATTCGATGCCAATTGGCACCAAGGGGTTAATAAAAATCAAAAAACTTTTAGGAAAAAACATTTCTAATTCCAAGGAGACAGGAACAGTAGAGACCAAAGAAGTTTTAAAAGATTACATTGATTCAATTTTAAAACTAGGAAGGGGAGACCTAAAACCGTCCGATTTGGCTGATTTTTCTTCAAAATTTCATTTCACCGTTGATTTTGATAACGACAAAGATAGAATATTTTTTACTGACGAAAATGGCGATAAAATTGATCCAGATATAATTTCTGCAATTTTAATCCATTATTGTTTTAAAGATGCAGGAAAAATTCTTTATACGGTTGCAAGCAGTAAAAATGTTATAAACGAAGCCATAAATAACGAAAATAAGGTTGTTTGTTCGAGAATTGGACATTCGTTTATCAAAGAAACAATGACCAAGGAAAAAATTGTTTTTGGTAGTGAAGCGTCGGGTCATTATTATTTTAAAGAAACAAACTATTTTGAAGCACCGCTTTTAGTTCTTGTAAGGATTATAGAAATATTGTCTGAGACCAAAATGTTGTTGTCGGAATTGGTTGAAAAATTCGATAAATATTATCGAGAAAGAATCGAAATTGATATTTCCAACAACAAGGAAATTGATTTACAAATTAAAGACATCGAGAAGAAATATAAAAAAATCAGCCGTTCTGGCCGATTACCAAGGATTTCCCACATTGACGGTTTGAGTGTCGAGTATCCCGATTTCTGGTTCAATTTTCATCTATCAAACACCGAACCAGTCCTTCGTCTAACAATCGAAGCCGACACTCAAGAATTATTAGCAGAACAAAAACAAGAATTACTTAAATCGATTCGATTGTAATTTATGACGGACTATAAATACAAGAAAATCTTAATTTTAGGGGATTCTGGACGAGGTAAAACTACCTTTGCAGAAAAACTTTCAAAAAAAATTTCCATACTCCATTATTCAACAGACGATTTTTATTATAAGGTGAAATTTACAGAGATAAACGATAAGAAAAAAAGCGTAGAAGAAATTGGGCGTATATATGCGCAGAACGAATGGATTGTAGAGGGAACAACACGTCGATTGATACAAGGTGGATTGGAAACAGCGGACGTAATTTATCTTTTGGAATTTAAGAACATAATTTATCAGTATTATTTTATTATCAGTCGTCATTTTAAACGAACAAACGAAAGTCTTCTGGGGTTGTGGCAACAACTTAAGCACGTAACGCGCAAAAAATATAAAAAAGAATACGCAAATTATATGCCCTCGTTGCATGAATTATTGGAGCCATATAAAGAAAAAATTATTAAATTCAATTTTTTGAAAGAAATTAATCAACATCTTGAGTCTATAAAATAAATTTTAAAACTTAAACAGACCAAATAATAAAAAAAGCCCAGAAATGGGCTTTTTATGTTTCGATTAATTTATTTCTATATCAGACCCATCTTGGTTTTAACTTCTTTCATTGTTTCTTCGGCGATTTTTTGAGCTTTTTTGGTGCCTTGGGCTAGAATTTTTTTGACTAGTTCAGGGTTTTTCTCAAATTCTTTACGCTTTTCTTGAAATTCTTTTAATTTTTCCACAACCACATCTGCTAATCCTGATTTAAAATCACCATATCCCTTCCCTTCATATTCTTTTTCGATTTCTTGGATTGGTTTTTCGGAAAATAGGTGATAGATTGTTAAAAGATTAGAAACCGCGGGTTTATTGGTTTCGTCAAACTTAACTTCTTTGCCGGAGTCGGTGACTGCGGTTTTTATTTTTTCTCTAATTTTTTCTTCAGAATCATTTAAAAATATACATCCTTGAGCGATGGATTTACTCATTTTTTGAAGCGGATCGGCTAAAGACATGATTCTTGCGCCAGTTTTTTGTAATTGTGTTTTTGGTTCAGGAAACGTTTGTCCAAACTTGCTATTAAATTTTCTAGCAATTTCTCTAGTTAATTCTACGTGTTGCACTTGGTCGTCGCCAACCGGGACAATGGTTGTTTTGTACAGTAAAATATCCGCCGCCATTAGAACCGGATAGGTAAATAGTCCGGCATTAATATTGTCCTTGTTCTGTTTGGATTTGTCTTTGTATTGAGTCATCCTTTCCAGTTCTCCCATGGGAGTTATGGTTTGAAGTAACCATGCTAATTCAGCGTGTTCTTTGACTTGTGATTGAACGAAAATCGTTTGCTGGGGATCAATTCCTAATGCCAAATAGTCTATTACAACATTTATAATTCTTGTTTGCATTTCTTTTGGATTGTAATCAATGGTTAGGGCGTGTAAATCCACAATAGGAAAAATACATCCTGTTCCTTTATCAAGACTTTTTGCTTTTTGAAGTTCTACCCATTGTTTAATTGCTCCTAAATAATTTCCAATGTGTAATTCTCCAGTTGGTTGTATCCCGCTTAATATTCTCATATTATCTTATTTTACTGCCATTGATTATTTTTTGATCGGGATGTAAAAGAATCGCTTTTCCATCTACATCTACGGCTAATATCATTCCATTACTTTCAATGCCCTTAATTATTCTTGGTTCGAGGTTGATTAAAATCGGAATTTGTTTCCCAATAATATCTTCCGACTTGTATGTCTCCGCAATGCCGGCGACTAGAACTCGCAATTCATCCCCAATATCCACTTTTAACTTTAAAAGTTTGGTTGTTTCTGGAACGGGTTCTGCCTCAAGAACGGTTGCAATTCTAATATCTAATTTTTGAAAATCCTCATAATTTATCATATGAATTTATTATAGTATACATTTGTAAATAAAAAAAGGTGCCCCGGCAGGAGCACAAAAAAATGGAAGAAAGGGGGGTTGAAGATGGGAACCAAAAAGGGGCGCTCCGCCGGGACATAAGATGAGCATCGTAACTGGATATTTAAACTTAACAAACAAGAAATCCCTTGTCAAGGGTTATAAAGCTATGCGGGTAAGAGGATTCGAACCTCCACGAACTTGCGTTCGCTAGCACCTGAAGCTAGTGCGTCTTCCAATTCCGCCATACCCGCCTATACCCAATTATATTTCTGTGGATTCTTTAAAAAATCTAACTTACTTGGTTGTTCCAGCAAACTGTAAATCGATTTATCTTTCTGAATATAAAATTTATAAAACTTATTTGGATTTTCAAACTTAATATCGGGTATTGATGTATAGTTGTTGTTTTTAATCCATTTTATCTTTAAAAATCCTTTTAGGGCATAATAACTAAATCCATGTTTCAGTTTGAATGGTTTATAGATGTGCGTAGAAAAGGAACGAGCAATCCAATTACAAACTTTTAGATCGGTTTTACCGATATTCATAAATAAATGTTCGTAGTTTGGTGGAACAATAATTTTATCTCCCTTACAAGCCTTAATCGCAACAATGTCTTTAATTTTATCTCCATCAGAGTCTTGTAAAACAAAGATAGCTTTTCCTTCTAATATTTCATAAATTTCAGGATAAGTAATATTGGTTCCCGGAACAATTGGATGATCGTGTCCAAGTGTTTTACTAAACTCTTTTCCTAGTTTTTGTGGTTTTAAAATCGTGATGTCGTATCTTAATTCGTTTTTAATTATTTTCATGAAATCGTTTTCATTTTCAGCCAAATCACGATACATATAATACAGCTCCAAGTTCGGAGCTGTTTCTGACCACTTTTTGTCGTAAATCACGCTTTTTATGTCTTCCAGGTGTCTAATGTCTGGTTTTAATTTATTGAGATCTATCATTTTTTTATTCTCTGTGTATTAATATACCACTTTTCGATATCGTTAAATCTTTTTGATGGCAAAACAACATTTTTATTTTCAAAACCTTTGATATTTTTTGAAGTTAAATAAATCTGATATGAACTATACAAAAACACAACCGGGGCATCATCAATTACTAATTGCTGAAATTCTTTATATTTTTTTAATCTTAACTCCGGCTCTAAAATTTGTCTTGCGTCTCTAAGTAGTGCGTCAACTTTCACGTTGTCGTATAGTGCTAAATTTAATCCGGGATCTTTTTTTTGTGTCGAGTGCCAAAAACTAAACGGATCTGGATCAAATCCCAACACCTCGCCAAAAAGTAATGCTTGATATTCGCGTGGTCTTACGTATTCTTGTTGCACTTCGCCAACTTCTAAAATTTTAACATTAGTTTTAACACCAATTTTTGACCACTGTTCCTCTAACACGTTTGCAACCTGTTGAAGTTCTTTCATGTCAGTGGTAACAAGTTCAATCTCAAGTTTTTCGATGCCCTTTTCTCTGACGCCGTCGTTATCAGCGTCTTTCCATCCCGCTGTTTCTAAAATATTATTTGCATGTTCTTGTGCAAAATCATAAATTTTTAAGTCACTAGCATGACCCCAAATACCCGCAGGAATGGGGGAGTCTACCGTTTCTCCTTCGCCATCCAAAACATCTTCTATTATTTGTTTTTTGTTTGTCGCGTAATTAAGTGCTTGTCTTACAATTTTATCGGAAAGAACCGTGCTTTTGCTCTGATTAAAGAACACCGCAAAATATCTCGGCAAAACCAACTTTTCGATGTTAGATCTGTTTTCGCCCTTAATTAAGGATTTATTTTTTATTGAAATTAAACTCAAGTTATCTATTTGACCACGATTATATGCCTTGATTGCCGTTATTTCGTCGGGATAAAAATTTAAATTTATTTTATCTATAAACGGTCTTCTTCCAGAAGCATATTCGTTAAATGCTTCAAGTCTAATATAAGAAATAAATCCATCTTTATCTTTATTAATTTTAGTTAATTGATATGGTCCGGTTCCTATTGGTTCGAGATTTTCTGGTACTAATGAAAAATTTGCTGAAATAACTTTCTCCCAAATATGTTTTGCGATTATTCCCGTGGTGGTGTTTGCCAAAAATGGAGCATAGGCGGTTTTCAATTTAAACCTTACCTTGTAATCATCAATCTTTTCTACTTCAACACCGCTCCAACTTGTCCTTAATGGACTCCTGAAGTCGGGATTTTGAATTGTTGTTATTGTGAAAATTACATCATCGGCCGTAAAATTTTCACCATCATGCCACTTGATGTCGGTTTTTAAGGTAAATTCATAGGTTTTGCCATTGTCTCCAATCTTGTATTCCTGTGCTAGATTGGGAATAATTTCTCCGTTACTATTGTATTTCGTAAGTCCAGAAAATATTAATTCGGTAACATCTCTGTCGGAATCGCTTGCTTGGCTTAAAACCGGATTAATATATTGAGGGCTTCCGACAATTCCTTCAGTAAAGCTTCCACCAAAATTAGGGGCCACAACCGTAGTTGTCAATTTGTGAACAATTATCCATCCAAATGCCGAAATGACTATCAAAATTGCAATGCCCACAACAAAATAACGTTCTTTTTTATTAAGGACGCTTGGAAATTTTTGCCACTGATGAATGGTTGGTAATTTAATCATTTAAGAATTATCATTCTTAAAATTGCACTTGAAATGAAAAGTATTGCCAAAACAACCGTGGCAATAAAAAGCACTTTTTCTGCGCCTCTTTTTCTGAAATACACATCGCCACCACCTCCACCTCCACCAAAAGCAGAAGAAGAACCCGCTCCTCGTTGTTGGAGAAGAATGGTAAGAGTTAAAAGCGCAGCAATAACAAGTTGCACAATATTTACTATTTTGTCCATATGTTTTTTATTTACTCAGTATCTAACCTTTTATGTTTTTTAAATGACCCGACAATAATTGCATTTGCAACTGCAATGATAATTGTGCCCCAAACATAACCCATAAAACTAGTGATTTCTAATGTTGGAACAAACCAATCAACTGCGAATAAAATTATCCCATTAATTACGATTATGAATAATCCCAGGGTTATAAAAATAAGTGGAGCAGAAACAATCTTTAAAATTGGTCGAATAAAGGTGTTGGCTAGGGCCAAAACCACGCCGACAATTAAATAATCAACGATATCACCACCAAAGGTTATTTCATTAACCAACTGGACGGCAACAAAAATTGCTAGTGCGTTTGCGATAATACGTAAAATAAATTTTGTCATAGATTACTTGCCCCGCCCCTGGCGGGGTGAGTTAATAATTAGCCCCTTTAACTTGAAAACACTTTTTCCCGAAACTTTCATTTTCGGTTGTTTCTTCTTTTCGCGCATTTTAATCTTTTCTGCTATTTTTTTCGGTAATTCTACCTCCTTTTTCATTGAGTTAATTATAGCAAAGTTCAATTTTTAAAGCAAGATTGTGATATAATAAAATTATCTATGAATTTCAACCTTTTGGAAAAATCAATATTGGCAACGATTACATATTATGACGCCATGGACTATCCGTTAACCGGATTTGAAATTTTTAAGTACCTAATAAATCCATCTCATATCGTTGCGGTCTCTGACATAAAACAGGACACAGAAATTGAACCAGTAAAAGAAATTAAATTTGTTGAGATATTAAAAATTTTAAACGACAATAATTTTAGAAACAAAATCGAAGAGAAAAACGGATTTTATTATCTGAAAGGCAGAAAAGAAAATTATCAAATCAGAAATGAGCGCCAAAAAATATCAGATGAGATGTGGAAAAAAACAAAAAAAACCATAAAATGGCTTCAAATGATACCGTACATTAAAATGGTTCTAGTAAACGGATCAATGGCAATGTATAATGCAAAAAAAGAGAGCGATATTGATCTAATGATTGTGACGAAAAATAAACGCATTTGGACAACAAGGTTTTTAACCACATTATTTTTTCAAATCATTGGAAAACGAAGACATGGCGAAAAAATTAAAAACCGATTTTGTTTGAATCATTATATTACTAACGACTTTCTAAAGTCGAACCTTTTAAATTTATATGTTGCCCACTTATACGCACACCTAGTTCCGGTACTAGAAATAGAAGAGGGTATTTATAATCGCTTTCAGTTTGAAAACAGGTGGATTGGTAATTATTTATGTTTTTACAATATAGATAAACTAGATAATCAGAAAAAAATTAAAAATAATTCAGTAATGAAATTTACGAGAAATTGCCAAGAGATAATTTTAAATACGTTCTTGGGAAATATTCTTGAAATCGTTTTGGGATTTTTTCAAAAGAGGCATATTAAAAATCATCCATTGATAAATCAAAAAGAAGGAAGAATAATTTTCGATGATAATCAATTAGAGTTTCATCCAAATTCTCGGGGGATTAAAATACTTGAAAAATACGAAGAAAACATACTCACACTTGATATTGGAATTAAAAAAGAGCATACTTACAATATAAATAATAATTAATTTACCCCGCCAAGGCGGGGCAAGCAATAAAAACATTATGGCAGTCGGAACAATTATTTTAATAGTGGTTGCAGTAATAGTTTTGTGGATAATTGCAGTTTTTAATGGTCTAATTAGACTAAAAACTCGCACAGACGAAGCATGGTCTGATATCGATGTTCAATTAAAAAGAAGACACGATTTAATTCCAAATTTAATTGAAGCGGTAAAGGGTTATGCAGCACATGAAAAACAATTATTCGAAAAGGTCACAGAAGCAAGATCAAAAGCAATTAATGCTCAAGGAGCAGAGGAAAAAGGAAAGGCAGAAAACATGCTTTCCGGAACTTTAAAAAGTTTATTTGCGGTCGCAGAAGCGTATCCAGAATTAAAAGCAAATGAAAACTTTTTACAATTGCAAACCGAATTATCAGATACAGAAAATAAAATTCAAGCATCAAGAAGATTCTATAATGGTAATGTCAGAGATTTAAATATCAAAATCGAAACATTCCCATCGAGAATTATTGCTGGCATGCTAGGATTTAAGAAAAGAGAATTTTTCGAAGCAGATGAGTCAGAAAAAGCAGTTCCAGAAGTAAAATTCTAAATTGGTTATATAAAATACCCCGCAGCTGCGGGGTATTTTAATTTACAAAGACATAATTTCTTGATAACATAAACACATATGACATTATATACTCATATTGGTTCGAATATCAGAAGAACTTGGTTTTTGTTTTCGCTATTTTTTATTATTGTAATTGGATTGGGCTGGTTTTTGAGTTATTACTTCGAAGATCAGTCGATTTTGTTTTGGGCGGTGGGAATTAGTATTTTTATGTCATTTTTCAGTTATTGGTTTTCTGATAAAATCGTTTTAGGAATTTCTGGTGCAAAATTAATCAATCACGATCAAGCACCACAACTCTATCATATTGTAGAAAATCTTTGTATTACCGCAGGACTTCCAACCCCTAAAATTTACATTATTAATGATTCCACGTTAAATGCTTTCGCAACCGGCAGAAACCCCAAGAACGCAGTAATCGCCGTAACGTCGGGACTTTTACAAACACTAAATACAACTGAATTGGAAGGGGTAATTGCTCATGAATTAAGTCACATTGGAAATCGTGATATTTTATTGCAAACAGTTGTAGTTGTTTTGGTGGGGGCGGTTTCTTTGGTTTCGGATATGTTTATTCGAGGAAGAATGTTTGGTGGGAAAAAAAGTAACAACGATAATGGGGGAGGACAAATTGGAGCGATTTTAATGGTTGTCGGACTGGTTTTTATCATTTTATCGCCAATTATTTCAAAATTAATTCAACTAGCAATTTCTCGAAAAAGAGAGTATTTAGCAGATGCCTCGGGTTCGCTTTTAACTAGATATCCAGAGGGGCTGGCGAGTGCTTTAGAAAAAATTTCACAAAATCCAGCGCCCTTAAAAAAAGCACACAAAGCAATGGCACATTTATACATTAGCAATCCGTATTTATCCGCTTTGGGCGGAAAAACTAATAAATTAACTAATTTATTTTCTACTCATCCTCCAATCCAAGAAAGGATTAATAGGTTGAGAGAAACAAGTAAATAAACTTATGGGTTTTATATCATCACTTTTTGGCGTAGACGATAATGTAAAAAAAATTCGCAAAACAGAATTCGAAAAGATGTTAAATGAAATGTCACAGTTTACGAGTCAAGAGAAAAATTATGTTAAAGGGGTTTTTGGCAATGATCTTAAAGACGGAACAATTAGCCTTGTTGAATTACAAAAAGAATTAATGGACCTAAAAAGCAATCAGACAGATCCTTTAAGCGATCATGACGTGCGAAGACTAAAGGATAGATTATGCTCCGCAATGATAGACAAAATAAAGCAATAGAAACAGGGAAAGATCGCATAGCGGTCTAGTGTCAACCTACGGCTGATCACCCGCAGGGCGACGCAACGAAATTGGGTTTAATGTAGATGGTTTCGAGGCGAAGCGGAGAGATCGCATAGCGGTCTAGTGCGCACGCTTGGAAAGCGTGTGTGGGGTAAAACCCACCGAGGGTTCGAATCCCTCTCTCTCCGCTTCGCCTCGAAAGTTCTCAATTTTTAATTTTATGGATTTTAACGAATATCAAAAAAAATCAAGAAAAACCGCGATTTATCCAAAAATCGGGAAGAATTTTGTTTATCCCACACTCGGATTGGCGGGCGAGGCCGGTGAGGTTTCGGAAAAGATAAAGAAGATACTGAGAGATCATGGTGGCAAAATAACCGAAGAACACAAACAAGAAATTGGCAAAGAATTAGGAGATGTTTTATGGTACGTTTCCCAAATTGCTAGTGAATTAAATTTAAATCTCTCTCAAGTCGCAAAAAATAATCTAGAAAAACTATTCTCCCGCCACAAACGCGGTAAAATTAAAGGCAGTGGAGATAATAGATAATAATTAATTTAAAAAATATGGAAATTACATTGATTTTGGCGAAATTTTGGGGAAGTTTATTTATGATTCTTGGTGCGATGTCTATTGGCGCAAAACTTTTGCGAAGAATTATCAATTATACCGAAGACAAAACCATTACAATTTCTACCGGATACATTACATTTTTATTGGGATTAATTACGGTGGTTTTGCATAACGTTTGGGTTAAAGATTGGAGAATTGCTGTTACCATTTTAGGATGGGTTACATTGTTAAAGGGAATTGAAAAAATCGGATTTCCTGAACGTGTTAATAAAAAAGCACAAATGTTTAAAAACCAGGCCGTGCTTTGGGGCGGAGTTATTTTCTTAATCGGAGCATGGTTTTTTTGGATGAGCGTAAAATAGATAATTAATTTAAAAATTATGAAAAATAAAATTATTTTAGCCGTAGTTGTTGTGGTTTTGGTGGTTGGAGGAATTTTGATTTTTAAGGGTCCGAGCGACGATCCTAGTCACGGAAATTCTACTACCGGAGGCGTTGTCCCGGGAGACGAAAATAAATTAACAGAAGACGCTGATGACGACACAAGTTTATCTGATAATATTTGTAAAGCATTTTCAAAAGAATATGTTGCGACAATTACCGGACTAAATATTGTTTCAGCCGAAGTTAAATCTGGTGAGGGAGCAAAAAATTCCGTTTGTTATTATTATGTTGAAGGTAAAAGCTATGCTCCAGTTTTAACTATTGGAAAATACGAAAATGATGTTGCCACGGAAAAACAAAAATATGCAAATGAAAAATATTATCCCGGCTGGCGCGTACTTACCGATAATCGAATTTCAATAGAACATTTTATAACCTACAACGAGGTTCAACAACTTAATGATATTTATTTAATCAAGGGAACAAATGAATATTATCGAACTACTTTATATTCCTTGCAAGCGCTTAGGGGAGGTCAAATGATAGAATTGGCTTCACAAATAGAGAGTAAAATTAAATAATAATTAATTCACCCCGCCAAGGCGGGGCAAGAAACATGGAAAATCAAAAACAAAAAAACACTGGCATGGCAATCGTCGCATATATTTTATTTTTTATACCACTTTTAACTGATGCAAAGAAAGATTCTTTTGTCAGGTATCACGTAAGACAGGGATTTTTAGTTTTTCTTTGTGCGGTGGCAGTTTGGATTATTGGAGGCATTTTAACTTGGAGATTCTACGGAATAACAAACTTGTTGAATCTTGTGGTTTTGGTTTTTGTCGTTTTGGGAATTATTAATGTTGTTAATGGAAAAGAAAAACCATTGCCATTAATTGGTAAGTTCGCTGATAAAATTAAAATTTAATAGAGGTAAAGTAAAAAAAATATGGATAAAAAATTAGAAAAGCCATCAACAAGCGATGTTCCGCAAATAATTGCCGAAAAAATGGACGCACTTGGTTTCGGTTCTGGAACAAAGGAATTATTGAGGCCACTTTATGTCGAACCAGAAACCCCCGAAAGTATAGTTGGCAGAACGAGTAAATTTTATGGAGTAGACAAATCCGAAGTGATATGGATTCAAAATCCAGATGACCCAGATTCAATTTTTGTGTTCGTAAAGAAAAAGCAAAAGTAAAACTTAAAACCGTTTAATGATAAAAAAAATTATTTTTTTCTTAATTTTTTTAGTGATTGCGATTGGAGCAACACGATTTTTATTGTCGGAAATAGGAAAATATAATACAGAGGAAAGAGATACATTGTTAAATAAAATAATCTATTTTCAACGACCAACCAAACTAATTCTCGATGTTCCGTATATTAACGAAGCACCAGACGGAAATTTTTCTGGAAATTGGAAAAATGCTTGCGAGGAAGCAAGTATGACTATGGTTGAAAATTATTATTTAGGAAATAAATTTGTTAGCATTAAAGAGGCGATGGATGCAATGCAAAAATTGTTTAATTATCAAGATAGATTATATGGCTCTAACGCTGATTCTGATGCGCAGAGAACGACAGAAATTATAAACAACAACCTAAATTACACAGCAACAATTATTGAAAATCCAAGCATTGAACAAATTAGAAAACAAATTCAAAAAAAACAACCGGTGATTTCTTTACACTATGGATTTGATCTACACAATCCCAATATTCCGTTTGCTGTTTACGGTTCGTATTATCATGTTGTAGTTGTGGTGGGTTACGACGACACAGCCAAAGAATTTGTTGTCCACGACGACGGTGATCAAAAATATGGCGCAAATCATCGTTACGGGTATGATTTATTTATTAATTCTTTGCACGATTTTAACTACGTAACTCGCAAAACAGATTTACCCGCTCGTGTAATCTTTACAAGTAAAAAATAAAAATAATTCATGTTAGGTTTTGATCTAATAGCGTTAATTAAAACGGCGGGATATGTGGGATTGTTTGGCATAATTTTTGCTGAATCAGGACTGTTGATTGGTTTTTTCTTGCCAGGGGATAGCTTATTGTTTACGGCCGGCTTTTTGGCTTCGCAAAACATTTTAAATATTTGGATTTTAATGGGTTTAACTTTTATCGCTGCGGTCGCCGGCGACAGTGTTGGTTATTGGTTTGGCAACAAGGTCGGTGATAAAATTTTTACTAAAGAAGAATCTCTGTTTTTCAAAAAAGACAACATTCAAAAGGCGGAAGAGTTTTTTAAAAAGCATGGCTCGAAAACGATTGTTCTGGCAAGATTTGTACCGATTGTAAGAACGTTTGTTCCAATTTTAGCGGGCGTGGGAACGATGCATTATCGCAGATTTTTAATTTTTAATATCATTGGTGGAGCGTTATGGACAATTGGTGTATCTTTATTGGGATATTTTCTTGGCAATTTAATTCCCGATATTGATAAATATTTATTGCCAATAATTTTATTAATTATCATTCTTTCTTTGTTGCCAAATATAATCCATTTAATTAGATCAAGGAAAAAATAAAAACATGTCTATGCAATTTTTATTATATTTATTAGCAGCGTTTGGGAGTTATGCCGTGGGTAGGGCGGGACATATACTTTTTGGAGAAGCTAATGGGCTTCATCACTGGGTCATAGGAGCAGTATTTGTCATTGTGGGAATAATTTTTAAAGATAAATGGTGGGGATACTATTTAATTGCAATTGGCGTTGGACAAATTATTGCCGACTTAATAGATATGTTTCATTTAAGGATTTGGGGTAGAGATCCTCATGGACCAAAAAGATTTTGGCATATTGATTAGGATTTTCTTTACTTTTTTAAAAAACTAGATTATTATGTACGCATGGGACCAATCGATGAAATAAAATCTAGGTTGGATGTGGTTGAAGTAATTGAAGGATATATTAAACTTAAGAAAGCAGGCAAGGATTATAAAGCGACTTGTCCCTTTCATAAGGAAAAAACGCCTTCTTTTTTTGTTTCTCCGTCTAAGCAAATTTGGCATTGTTTTTCGTGTAATTTAGGTGGAGATATTTTTTCTTTTGTGCAAAAAATTGAAGGAGTTGAATTCCCTGAAGCCCTAAGAACTTTAGCTAAAAAGGCGGGAGTGATTTTGAAGAGAGAAGATCCACAAATTCGCAGTCAAAAAAATCTTTTATTTGAAATTTGTGACGAAGCAACAGAATACTTCCAGAAGCAAATTGAAATAAATAAACCCGCATTCGAGTATATACAGAACAGAGGGCTAAAACTCGAAACAATTAAAGAATTTAAAATCGGCTATTCCAATGATTCATGGGATGGTCTTTTGAAGCATTTGACGCAAATTGGTTATAAGTCGCCAGACATAGAAAAAGCCGGACTGATTATCAAGAAAGAAAACGAAAATAGATATTACGACAGATTTAGAAGTCGAATTATGTTTCCGTTATTTGATTTAAATGGTCAAGTCGTAGGATTTACTGGGCGTATATTTGTCCCGATTTCTAAAGAAATCGAGGATCCTCGATTTCAGGCGAGGCCTGAAATCGGGAGTAAATACGTGAACACTCCCGAAACCGTAATTTACAATAAAAGCCACATTATTTACGGTCTTGATAAGGCAAAAACAGAAATTCGTAAACAAGACCAATGCATTGCGGTTGAAGGGCAGATGGATTTAATTATGTGTCACCAGGCGGGTTATAAAAATGTGATTGCTGTTTCTGGCACGGCATTAACCACAGACCACTTACAAACAATTAAAAGATATACTGATAAATTAGTGTTTTCTTTTGATGCTGATACCGGTGGAGAGGGGGCAACCAAAAGAGCGATTGGTTTAGCTCAACAATTTGAATTTAATGTTAAAATTGCTATTTTGCCCGAAGCCGAAAAAGATCCCGCAGAAATTATTAAACAAAATCCCAATAAATGGAAAGAAATTTTAGAAACCCCAAAACCAGTAATGGAGTTTTATTTCGAAAATGCTTTAAACAAGCACAAAAAAGAGAATTTAAGTGTTGACGACAAAAGAGAGGTTGCAAAAGAATTATTGTTGCCGATTAAAAACATTGTTAACGTTGTAGAGCAGGCACATTGGCTACAAGTTTTGGCATCAAAATTAAAAATTGAAGAAAAAACATTAATCGAAGCATTGCGCAGAATAAAAGACAGGGAAGAGGGGAGAGAAACTCCTTCTGAACACTTTGCCGAAAGATCAAAAATTAAGGAGGTGGAAGAAATTCTCTTGGGTTTAGTTTTAAAATATCCCGAACATTTAGAATATTTAAACGAAAATTTTTACGAATCACTTTTAAACACAGAGGAGCTCAAAAAATTCGTTAAAAATGTAAAAACCGAAAATATAAAATCAGAACAAGACAAATTTTTAGCAAACTATTTAATTTTTAAGGTCGAACATTTAAACATAGAAGAATCAGAGGTTTTAAAAGAGATGGATTTTTGTATACAAACATTGAAAAAAAACCATCTCAAAGAAGAAATGATTAAAACGAGTTTAGATATTAAAGAAAGCGAAAATGAGAAAAACGACGAAAAAAAGAAAAAATTAAACGAGAAATTTTGTAAACTAGCGGAAGAATTAAGTGAATTAGTTCAATAAGCAACAAGCAACAAGTAACAAAAAACTATGAAGAAAAAGATAAAAACCCGCCAAAAGGCTTCAAAAAAGCCAATTAAATCCCGACGTTCTGCACCGAAGCGTCAAAAATCGGGAAAAACAAAATCTCATAAACGCGAACCAAAAATACCCGTCCGCCATCGCAAGCCGAGCTCGCGAGGCGTTGCGGGCGGGTTGTTTACCAATGAAATTATTCAAAAATTAATTCATCAATCACGCGGGAGAGGTTTTGTTACCGAACAAGAAATCATTAAAACGATTCCGCACCTAGAAAGAGATATTGCGGGAATCGAGAATCTTTATGACAAATTAAAAGATGCGCATATCCAAATTTTAGAAAAAAAAGAATATATCGATTTTATCCAGACCGAAGAGGGAAAAGTCCCGCCAACGGACGGGATCCCGTCCAAAGGCGGGAAAAAGAAGAAAGTCAAAAAAATTCTCGAAGAACTAGACAGCGTTGATTCGGTGCAAATGTATTTAAAAGAAATCGGGAAAACGGAATTAATTTCCGGAGACGAGGAAGTTGAACTAGCAAAAAGAATTTTAAAGGGAGACGAAGAGGCGCGCGAAAAACTTACCAAAGCAAATCTTCGTTTGGTTGTTAATCTAGCAAAAAGATATGTCGGCAGAAGTCCACACCTAACCTTATTGGACTTAATCCAAGAGGGGAACATTGGTTTATTTAGGGCAGTTGAAAAATTTGATTATAAAAGAGGATACAAGTTTTCTACCTATGCAACCTGGTGGATTAGACAGGCAATAACTCGTGCTTTAGCTGATCAATCAAGAACGGTTCGTATTCCTGTGCATATGGTTGAAACAATTTCAAAATTTAATCAGGTAAGAAGAAGATTATTACAAGATTTAGGCAGAGATCCGATGCCGGAAGAAATTGCCGCAGAGATGGACGTTGAAGTAGAAAAAGTCAGACACATTATAAAAATTTCACAAGAAACAGTTTCTTTGGAAACACCAGTTGGTGAGGACGAAGAAGATAGTACGTTGGGTGATTTTATTGAAGATGAAAAAACAATTATGCCGAACAATGTTGCAGCGCAAAGATTGTTAAGAGACTGGCTTCAGGAAATTTTAATTGATTTAGCAGAAAGAGAACAAAAAATATTAGAAATGAGATTTGGCTTGAAAGACGGAATACAACACACGCTTGAAGAGGTTGGTGCACATTTTAAAGTTACGCGCGAAAGAATTCGTCAAATTGAAGCCAAAGCACTTCAGCGCATCCGTGAGCATCACAAATTAAAGAAACTAGAAGAATACTAATGTTTAAAGTTATTAAAAAATCGAAAATTTCAAAAGCCAGGGTTGGCAAGTTGAAAACGAAACACGGCGAAATCGAAACTCCGTTTTTCATGTCTATTGCTACCAGGGGGGCAGTGAAAAGTTTAACCGTTGACGAAATAAAACAAATTAATGCGCCAATACTTTTGTCCAACACTTATCATTTAATGGTTCGTCCTGGGTTAGAAAAAATTAAGAAATTTGGTGGTGTGCACAAACTAATTGGTTGGAACGGACCGATTTTAACTGATTCTGGTGGATATCAAATTTTTTCTTTATCGAAATTATTAAAATTAAACGATAGGGGAGTGGAATTTAGTTCAGAAGATTTTGGTGGAAAAATATTTTTAACTCCAGAAAAAGCATTAGAATTTCAAAAACAAATTGGTTCCGATATCTGTATGTTGTTAGATGAATGTCCAGAATACACTAAAGATAAAAAACGAGTTGAAAGAGCAGTGGACAGAACGACCCATTGGGCAAAAAGAGCAAACGATTTAATGAAAAAATGGAAAAGAGACAAGCCATTGGTATTTTGTATCGTGCAGGGCGGAATGTTTAATGATTTACGACTAAAGAGTTTAAATGATTTAACGAAATTTGATTGGGATGGCATTGCTATCGGCGGAGTTTCTGTGGGCGAACCATTTTCAGAAGCACATAAAGTTTTAAAATTTTTATCAGACAAACTTCCCGAAAACAAGCCACACTATTTAATGGGCGTTGGTTATCCCGATCAAATTATTCAGTCCGTAAAACAGGGGATTGATATGTTTGATTGTGTAATTCCCACGAGACACGCAAGACACGGAGAGTTGTTTGTGTTTAAAAACGATTTAAAATATGACACAATTCAAATTGTGAAATCAAAATATTCTACCGATTTTTCACCATTAGACAAAAAATGTTTTTGCTACACTTGCAAGAATTATACTAAAGCATATTTACATCATCTTTATAAATCAAAAGAATTGTTGTATCAAAGATTAGCAACAATTCATAATCTAAAATTCTATATTGATTTAATGCAAAAGATTCGAGAGGGGATTAAGAAGGAGAAAATATAGCGCCGATCTATATTGACAAAATATCAAAATGGGTGTATAATTTACATGTAGGTCAAGTCTACATGTTTTTTTGAAATCTAAATAAGAAAGGGAGGAAACAGTCATGTTTCGCAAAAGCTTCAAAGGGTTCACGGTTGCGTTTTCGCTTTTAGTGGTGGCAGTGCTGTGTGTTGCCATCGCGAAAGACGAAGTCGATCTCTACAAGAAGAGAGAAGTCGGCATTGAAAAGAAAATCCAAGAGATCAATCGTCCTTCTGTCCTCTACGGTTTTCTTGGTTGGATTGCAGATGTTCGCAAAAACTCTCCAATCCCTTCGGACAAAATTATTAATCAAATAATGTCCGAAGTCAACTTCGAAAACCACAGCCTATATCTGGTTTCGGGCAACAAGGAGCCCTGGGACATTCTAGATAATTGGCAGAGGACGGAATTATGGCGACGCGGAGGAAAACACGTATCAACAAAGGAAGCGACCGAATATTATAAGGACTATCTGAATACTTCGGTCAAATTCTTTTTCTCTTTTCCCTGGGCATACTACCTCATCAAGCTATTATTCGTTATCGGCGCTGGTGTGGTTCCCATTCTGCTTTCTCTGTTGGCGTCCCTCTTGTCTGTAAAGTTGTCTTTGTCTGTTGTTACCGCTTGCCTGTTGCTTCTAGCAATTACGTTGCGGGCACAGGACAATATGATCGAGTTCGGTACCAGCACAACCGGAGGAAAGCACAACCTTTCACTGTTTTTACTCCACATGGATAAAAAAACAACGGGAGGAGGAATTTTCTTTGAAGAAGGGGCCTGGGCATGGTGGGGTCCTCTTTTTAACACGAAACACGGCATGATTCTTGCGCCCGTTGGTCTGACTCTAGGAAAGGGTACTAACGGTCTTAGGGCCGAACACCTATCAATCCTGACGGTAGCGATGTTCAAGTTCGGCAAAATCACGCCGATGCTGATGGGCTTCTTCAACCAAGCCATTGTCAAGGATAAATCTTCCTTTGGTTGGGCAAAAGCCGTGGTATACTACGATTTTCCTGGATTTATGGCTGGCGTCAGGGCGGACATTGATCTTTGGAAAGAGGGCAAGATATGGAGGAATGCCCTTAATATCGGACCGATAGTAAAATTCCGTAAAAAACTTGGAGAAAAATCCGCTTTTATCTTCCAGGTTAGCGGAACATTTACTCGGCCGTACACTCTACGTACCCAATGGGAGGTGGACTTCTAAGTCCTTGGGTTCTCGAGATTCTTGGGGGCTGGTCACCTGACCAGCCCCTATTTTTTTATAAAAAATTCGGCCAGCCTTCCGCAGAAGACTGGCCGCTTGAAATTCCTTTCTCAAGGTAGTCAGTTAAAAGATTTTTTGTTACCCGAACGGAAAAAGAACAAAATATTGTCTCCCCCTGATAGTGATCCGCTCTAAAGACCATTTGACTGCTATAAGCTCTTTTTCGGCAAATCTTATAGCGTCTTCGCTTGTTCCTTCGGGAATAAGGATGGCGAAACCAGCATCAAAGCCAAGTCGCAATGGTGAAGCAGAAATTTGATTAACTTTTTCGGCCCAAGATTGCATACACCTCCACAGCTCTTGTCCGCTCATTCCTGTTGCCATGATTTTCTCCTTTCAGGATAAAAATAGCACGTTTAGTGCTATTAGTCAATTTTTATATTGGAAAATCAACACCTAGGGTTTCAGCAATTATTGCCAATCTTCTCTTGAATCTATCTATTTCTGTTCGTGGCACTAATTCCGTAAGCAGTTCAAGAAATATTTTTATCTTTTCGTTGTCTGCCAAAATATTTCTTAAAAAAATCTCGTTTTCTAGGATAAATTTCTCATATGCAGGATATTCGTTTTCGGTTAATGCTTGAAAAGTTAAACCATTATCAATAGCTATTATCCGACCATCTTTAATCATGTAATTTCCGGTGCGATCATCGTTGCCTGTTAAAAAATCAAAGGCATATAATTTTGACCTATCTTTCAAAAAAATATCGCCAAGCTCCTCAGATGACGTGCCTGTCGGCATATGAGCATCTCTGATAAAAACTTGAGCGCTCCCCACTCTCCCACTTATATCACGGATCACCGTGGGAGGCACCAAGTTCCAGTTAAAAATTTTATCAAAAAGATACGCAGCCCTCTCTTTTTTATATTGGACATATTCCTTGAGTTCAGAATCTTCGCCGTCGTATGGTTTAAAAATTACACTTCCGCCGTCTTTTAGGTCAACAAGCAGAACCTCGTTAAACTTAGTATTAAGGCGCTCGATTTTGATCGGTTCTCGACTGGTGATTATTTCTTCTATGAGCGTTTTTTGTGTTTCAGTAATTAGTTCTTCGGTTTTTTTGAAGTGACTGTGCGGACTCGATTTTAATTCTTCTTGTTCCATATTTTAATTAAACCACTATTAATTTAAAAGATAAAGGGGTTGAGATTTGCCCGAACCGTTTGATTTAAATTTTTTTTTATTATACAATAAAAACATTACCATTCCGCGGTAGCTCAATGGTAGAGCAGCTCCCTGTTAAGGAGTTGGTTGTAGGTTCGAATCCTACCCGCGGAGCAGATTGCTCAAATCGGAGTTTTTTACTCCGATTTTTGCGTTTTTTAGAGGGAAATCAGAAAGTTCGAAATTTTTAATGGGTAAAGTTATTGTTTTAACCTCTTTCGAACAGTTGTTTGTAGTGTTTATTGCGCCTGACAGTATCTCAAAAGGTTTTGTATAGGTATAATTCAGAGTTTCTGCGTTTAATTCAACCTGGGCGAAGATAAGCCCCAATAACTGCCGTTTTTGTTCAACATTACCCATTGAAAAGATTTCTTTTGCTCTTTGTGAAAGATTATAGATATTTATTCCTAATTCAAAGTATTTTGTATTAGCGTCAGAGTGTTTCTGAATTGATTGAATAATGTCGTTTTTTTCGCTCGTAAACTGTTGAAATTTTCTATTGTAAGTTTCTTGGGTTATCGTATCGTCTAATTTATCATCGTATAGTCTGTCTAATCTTTTTTGAATTTGTTCATATCGTTTGTTCAACTCGCTCAAAACAGATTTATGATAATCTATTTCATCTTTATGATTTTCTTTTAATGCGCGTTGTATCCAATCAGAAAGACGTGCATTTTTTATTCGTAGTAAATCAAATGTTTTTAATAGTTGTTTTTCAATTGCCGGTTCTTTAACCCAAGTATCCTGTGAACAGTTTCTATAATGATTGCAGTGTCCATAAATTATTCCTTTGTGTTTTTCCCAGGTTATCTTGCCTCCGCATTCGGCACATTTTAATAATCCCTTAAATTCATAGAAATGTTTACTGTATTTTGGAGTTGATTTATTGTGTAGAACGTTTTGCACTTTATCAAATAATTCTTTAATAATTAAAGGTTCTTGTTTGCCGTCCGTAATTTCTTTTTTCCAGCGATTTATCCCACAATAGAATGGATCAGAAAGTAGGTTGGCTAATCTGCTTTTTACTAATTGATTTCCAAGTTTTGTTCTTAACCCTTCGTTATACATTATTTCAACTAATTTTTTGAGTGAATAATTTCCTGTGGCATATAACTCAAACATTTTTTTGACTAAAGGAGCCTTTTTGTTATCAATTATGTGAATTTTGTGTCCTTTTTCTCCTGTTGTTTTGTATCCCAATTTTGGAGCGCTTGGTAGCCAACCTTGTGCTAGTTTTTCTTTTTGTCCCTTTTTAACTTCTTCGGAGAGATTTGCAATAAATTTTTTAGCAAGGACTATTTCGATGTCCCACCGAAATTTCTCATCGGATTTAGCATTTTTATGTATTATAAGGTTTTGTTTTACAAAATGAATTTGTCTCTTTTCGTCTGCTTCTATCCAGTCATTTGCTACAACGGCTTCTTTAAGATTTCTAGTAAGACGATCAACCTTTTCACACAGGAGAATTGATACTTCCTTTTTTTTCATAAATTCTATCATTTCTTCGAAGACCTTTCTTTGTTTTGCGCCACTTGCGGATTCGGCAACGGAAAATTCTTTAAGAATAACAAGGTTTTTTCTTTGAGCATATTCTGCAAGAAGTTTTTTTTGAGCCGGTAAAGAATAACCAGTTTCTTCCTGTTCTTTTGACGATACCCTACAATAGATTACTGTTTTCATATTTTTTAATTAACTTAATTATCAAAAAGGGATAGCCAGCTTTGGACACAATTCCTTACGAAATTGTAGCTGGGCTACCCCTTTCTGATTTCGTAAGGCAATAAAATTGTGTCCACTGTTATTATAAATCAATTTAATGGTTAGTTCAATTCATTGCTTATTTTTTATCTTTGCAATCAAAGCACGTCTTAATTCCATTAGCTCTGCATTAGATAAGTGTTCGTACTTTCTTTTGGTTCTGCCTTGTGTTTCTATTGTTTTTTCCGACCAACCCTCAAAATACTCTAACCAGAGCTTTACTTCCGCCGCCCCACCGGTTTTTATAATTCTATCATAAAGAGCCTTAACGATATCCGGAGCTTTTTCTCGTCCCCACTCCTTTCTTTTACGAGCAACTTCTGTCCAAAAATCTTGTCTGTGTTTCCATTCAGATAAAGTATCTTGCCCAACTCCAAACTTTTTAGAAAGCTCTTGTTGTGTTTTTGGATTTCTAGCGCTCGTTGGCGTGGCAATCCACTCTATAAAATCACGATATTCTATTTGATGTCTTATTTTGGATTGTGGCTTAATTTTGGAGTTATTTGGAGTATTTATCATATGTTGTTGATTTTAAGATAATACTTGTTATTTTTTCTGCCTTTTGTTCTATCAACGTCCAAATAGCCCAGAGTTTCGAGTGCTCTAATTCCCTTAATCGCAGTTGGCTTTGAACAATGAGCTTCTTTTGCTATGGTTTCTATTTTGGGGAAACAGTACGTTTTCCCCTTAAACGTATGAACAGTTAATACCCAAAAGACAAGCAAAGACGACTTAAGAACTCTTTCGTCCATAAGTAATTGAGTTGGAAGCATCGCGAAACCATAGTGTTTCCACTTATCTGACGATCTACTAATAATTGCTTTTAGTGCTTTTTTTCCGTCAATTCGTGCTAGTTCCATTTTATTTATAAATTAAATAATTTTTATTTTTTAATTTTTATTCTCCTATTCTTATTATTAGAGTAAAGTTTTTTTACTGTTAACGGTAAATAGATTTTACTGTTAACGGTAAAGAATTTTTACTGTTCCTCCTTTTTGTCTTTGTTGGCGATTTTCATTAAAATTTCGAAAAAATTAACCAATCCATTGGCTAATTCTTCAATTTCTTTTAACGATAACATAAGTCCGTATTCTGTATGGATTATTTCTTTTAACTCATTTTGAAGATTTTGACTTATCATATACTAAAAACAGGACTGCATATCTGCGTTCCTGTTTTAGTTTAATCAAATCAAAAGCCCGAAGATCAAATATCGAACAGAAACGCTAATAGCGTTAGTTCGATAATCAATCTTCGGGTTCTTTCTATGTTGACTCGTCGTTATATGATCGACGATAGAACTTATGTCCGAGAATGATCATCTCCGGGTTCGTATATCTCGCCCAGTTGCCAACTACTTTTAGTTTAACTCATTATTATGGCTTGTCAAGTTCTTTAATAATAATTTCAAAATCAGAACCTTTACTTGCGTCTCTTTTAGTTGTAGAATAAAGATATAATTTATGTAATTTATCAAAATTTATGGAAACAAATTTACTTATTGCAATCACGAACTTAATAAAAAACCCTATTACCAACCTCATCTCCTATTATCGTGCGGCGAATAGAGCAAATCATATGGGCGATGCCCTGGAATTTTATATTAAAGATTTGTTTTGTAATTCCCTAGACGAAAATAATCTAAATCGCAAAAATAAAATTTACAATCAGTATTTTTCCTACATTGGAAATCAAAATAATCCGCCGGACATTATAATTAAACAAGGCGATGCAATTGAGGTGAAGAAAATAGAAAGTTTGCGTTCGGGCATTGCATTGAATAGCTCATATCCCAAAGACAAATTATTTGCAGACAGTCCAATGATTACAACCAATTGTCGTAATTGTGAAAATTGGCAAGAGAAAGATATGATTTATGTTATTGGGGTTACTGGTCAAGATAAATTGAAAGCACTGTGGTTTATCCATGGAGATTGTTATGCGGCGAATAAAGAAACCTACGAACGTATTAGAAATAAAATATCACAAGGAATAAATGAACTACAAGACGTTGAGCTCTCTGAAACTGATGAATTGGGCAGAGTGAACAAAGTAGATCCTCTTGGGATTACCTATTTAAGAATTCGTGGTATGTGGGGGATCGAAAATCCAATTAAGGTTTTTGATTACATTGCCTCTATTGATCAAGATTTGGAACTTTCTGTTAATGCAATTATATTGAAAGAAAAGTATTTATCGTTTCCTGAAAATGATAGAAAAAATCTTGAAAAACTTATTGATAACAACTTTTCTATCACGGACGTGAACATAAAATCACCAAACAATCCGGCACAATTATTAGAAGCAAAACTTTTAAGTTTTAGAAAATAATATGAGATTGGTTTCTTTATTTACTGGCGCCGGTGGACTAGACCTTGGATTTGAAAGGGCTGAATTTGATATTGTCTGGGCGAACGAATTTGATAATACAATATGGGAAACCTTTGAATATAACTTTCCAAAAAGCAAATTAGACAAAAGAAGCATCGTTGATATTTTGACACACGAAATTCCCGATGCCGAAGGAATTATCGGTGGACCACCTTGTCAGAGTTGGAGTGAGGCGGGCGCAGGACGCGGAATAAATGATAAGCGCGGACAGTTGTTTTTCGAATATATAAGAGTGTTAAAAGAGAAGCAACCGTTATTTTTTTTGGCTGAAAATGTTTCAGGGATTTTATCATTGCGTCACCGTGAGGCACTTGATAATATATTAAAACAGTTTGATGAAGCGGGCTACAATGTTAGTTACGAGTTATTAAATGCTAATGATTACGGTGTTCCACAAGACAGATGGAGAATAATCATTGTCGGCTATCATAAGAAAAAAGTAGGAAAAGTTTTTGAATTTCCAAAACCACTAGATCGTAAACTCACATTAAAAGAGGTTATTTGGGATTTACCACCAGCGAAGCCAGCCAAACCATACAATAAAACAAACGGCAATGAATTGAAAATCCCTAACCACGAGTATATGAATGGAGGATTTTCTACGATTTATATGTCAAGAAACAGGGTTAGATCTTGGGACGAACCGTCTTTTACTATTCAGGCAGGAGGGAGACACGCACCCATACATCCACAAGCTCCTAAAATGAAATTTATTGAACAAAACAAAAGAATTTTTATTCCCGGCAAAGAACATTTATATCGTCGTCTTTCGGTTAGAGAATGTGCGCGCATACAAACATTCCCGGATGATTTTATTTTCAAATACGACAATATCGCTGATGGCTACAAAATGATCGGCAATGCTGTTCCGGTTGAATTTGCACGGCAGATAGCGATGAAGATAAAGCGAGACTTGAAAGATAAAAATAAAGATTAGTTAAGAGATCAAAAATGAAGCCATATGCAAACAATTTTGAAAAGTTAAAAGCGGGTACTCTTTTTCGTAGTATTAAAAAAGAAAATAGTGAGCCGGAAAATATCGCCTCGGGTCAGGTTTCAAAAGAGCTACGATTTCTACAAAGACAATCGCAATATGTCTCTGAAATCGAAAGAGTCTTAAAAGAATTACAACTAACAGTATCTCTTATTGGAGAATGTAAGACCTGTGTGGCTCCGGGCAAAACAAGTAGGCAGGACCTACTTGCATATTATCAAGGAGTTTTTCTGACGTTAGTTCATCAGATGAAAGATAAAATTATGCAATTTGTTCATTTGATAACCGAAGAAATAACTCCCGAAAAACCGTCTATCGAAAAAGATATTTCCGTTTCTGATTTATTGCAGAAGAAAATTAAAAAAATTATTGATATTCAAATTGAAGAAGAAATAAAACAATGGGATCAAGAAAATCCTAATAGTAAAATTGCCGTTGTTTTAAGAAAACGCACCCATTATCATCATAGAGTTAGTGGACTAAAATACGATAATGATTTCTTAAATCTTAATCTTACAGACATAGCAAGTCAGCCCGATTTCCAGCAAAGCCTTACCATCTATGGAAAAAAACAAATTGAAAAAATAAAAATTGAAAGTACGGAACGTTTATTTTCGGGAGCACTATCCAAGGCAGAAGACACTCTTAAAGAGATCGAAGGAAATATCGAGAAAATATCCGATGCACTGGTAAGGCATTTTAATCTCCCAACATCTCAAGAAGAATTGGAAGGAATTATGAACAACCAAGGTAAAATACTCGAATCATTTAGTGTAATCAATAGAAGTTCCGTCGACAAAATTCCCGAACCCCACAGAAAAATAGTTGACACTCTTATTGAAAAAATGCGTGAAAAATACGGAGACCAAATTTTCGCTATTTATCTTGTTGGTAGCCTCGGTCGCGGGGAATATGAAGAGGGGTTTTCCGATATCAATTTGTATGTTGTCTACAACACAGATAACGCTCCATTAGAATTGTTCAAGGAAGAAGACAATTTTAGTTTAAGGGTGTTCACCAAAACACAGTTTGTGTCAGAACAAACCAAAAAATACAGGACTATAATTAGGGCCGATGGCGTGCTTTTATATGGGACAGATCTTACAAAGGACGAAAAATTGCCCAAAGCTGGCTTGCTTTTGGCACTAATACTAAATGATGACATTTTAGAAACATTAGATATTGCAGAAAAATGGATGAAAGAAAATCCAACAGCCCCCTCGTTAGACATAAGCAAGAAATCGAGAAAACTCGCTAAACGTATTATTGATTTTATTTATGGTATTGTAATGTCTAACAAACCCCAATACACCGCTAGTCGAAAAGAACGAGTAGAAAAAATAAATGAGATGTACCCCGAAAATAAAAACATAATAGAAACTCTTATAGGCGTATCACGTTATGGCGTGGGAGAATTCGAAAGCTTCAAAAACACTATTGAAGGTTTTCGTCCTATAGCCAAAGAAAATCTTGAGAGAATGCAAAACGTAAAAGATGGGATTAAAGAGAAACAAACAAAATGACGTTTTAAGGAATAAATTAAAAATGTTATTATAATAATATAAAGCAATAATACCTAAACCTTAATTTTGAGGCACGGTAAAAATCCATCCCTGGCAGTAAGCTCTTCGTCGGAGCACCAGGGATGGTCATATCGCGAAAGTGATATGGGTAGTCGTAAGATTATCGCCGGCGGGGAGCTTTTTGCTCTCTCGGCAAGTAAAACCATCCCTATGAACATAATAAAAACAGTAGTTGCGATAATCGTATTTGGAGCAATACTATTTGCATTATTTTTCTTTGATGCAAATCCAATAATATGGGTAATTGTCGTATTGATTTTTATTGTTTTTGGAGGTAAATTAAAAAAATACCTACCATAATAAGGGTAGTAAAAGATTTATTAAAATAATTTTATGAAGCTTTATTTTGATATTGATGGCGTTCTTATCGCGCAAGGACGAAAACCGGCCAATTACGTAACCGATTTTCTTAAAGTAGCCACAGAAAAGCACGATTGTTATTGGCTTACAACTCATTGCAAAGACAGTTCCGAAGCTTCAATCGCAATGGATCACATTAAAGACGTCTTGCCGGCGGAAGCTATTTCTTATTGCGAACGAATTAAGCCCACAGAATGGTCTCTTAAAAAAACCGAAGCAATTGATCTTGATTCTGATTTTCTTTGGTTTGACGATGTTTCATTTGACTTTGAAAAAGAGGTTTTAGCACAACACAATAAATCCGACAGTTTTGTGCTGGTTGATTTGATAAGCAACTCCAATCAATTAAAAGAGTTAATTAAATTACTATAAAAATAGTAATCTTTACTTTATTCTACAATATGCTATTATTCAATTATATGGAAAATAATGATACAATTTTTGGCACTCCTAAAGATTTAGCAAAATTTAAGGGACAGTTTATTGTTTTCTTTTCAGAAGACATCGAGCCAGAAGTTTTATTTAGTAGCTTTATTGCCGAAGAAGCATATAAAAGAGCCGAAGAAATAGAAAAAGAACAGGGCAGAAAACCTGTTGTAATTAGAATTCAAGAAAATTTATCCAATAATATCGCTCAAGTGCTTGCGATGAGGTTCTAATTATATGTTTTGTAAAGTTCCCTATACAATGTTAGGAACGAAAGGTAGATATCGACCTTATTTAGAGGTCGTTTTTTCTAATAAAATTATAAATCAAGATAGCCAAAAAACATTCGCAATGGTAGATTCTGGTGCGGACCATACGGTTATTCCTTATTCTGTCGGTATGCTTATCGGATTAGAAAAACCAACCGAGAGAGAGAAATTAAACAGTGTAAATGGCGTCGGTGGTAGTTTAAGCTATATTGAACGAAAATGTCGAATTTATGTAATAAATAAATTAAAAAATAAAATTTATGGATTTGACGAAACCGTATGGTGGATATATCCTGATACGGAAACCCAGCAGAAACAACAGGAATTAACGAAGACACTACAATTGTGGTTGCATTATCAAGAGGAGACCCCTCTGAATACAGACATTCGTTCGGCCATAGATCAAGAAATAAAAAATACCACGGACAATTTAAGAATTATAAATAGTAAGTTAGAGATAGAAGTATTATTGGGGAGACCATTTTTTGATAATTTTGATTTCATACAATTCGTTCACAGAGATCGAAGCAAGGAAGAAAGATGTTATTTCAACTATAATGTTTCTGAAAAGAAAATAGTTGAAACCATAACAATTCCTCAACAGACCAAAATTACCATTTAAGTAAATAAGCTTAATAAATTATAAGTTTATTTGTAATAATTGTTTTGTCTGTGCTAATATAAATTCGGGATATTTTAGATCCTCAATCCAATTAAACTTTCTAAAATCGTCCCATCGTGCGAGCCAGAAAAATAACCTGATTTTATGCGGGTTATTTTTATATGTTTTATTTTGAGTTTAAAAATTGAAGTCGTTTTTTGAATAATCTTGTGATAAAATAAATTATATGGACCATGACAAAATCATAATCAAAAACGCTAGAGTGCATAATTTGAAAAATATTTCTTTAGAAATTCCGAAGAATAAACTTGTTGTATTTACGGGTATTTCGGGTTCAGGAAAATCTTCTTTGGTTTTTGACACTATTTATACGGAAGCGCAAAGACAATTAATTGAAACTTTTTCTTCTTTTGCTCGAGCAAGAATGCCGAAATTATCAAAACCGGATGTTGATGAGATAAAAAATATTTCAACAGCAATCATAATCGACCAGAAAAGAATGGGCACTACCTTAAGAAGCACCATTGGCACTACGACCGAATTATACACATATTTAAGACTTTTGTTTTCTCGGTGCGGGGATACGTTTATCGGTCCATCTTTTGTTTTTGGTTTCAATCATCCACTCGGCATGTGCCCTGATTGCAAGGGGCTTGGAAAAAGAATTCGAGTTGATGTGAGTCAATTGCTCGATATGGACAAAACAATTAGAGAGGGGGCAATAAATCATCCAGATCACAAGGTGGGGGGATGGAATTGGAGAGAGATGGTTGCTATGGGGTTGTTTAATGTTGATAAAAAACTCGGAGATTTTTCGGAAAATGAACTGCAGGACTTTCTTTACGCTAAATCAATTCCTGTTAAAAAAAACCACGGCGCCGGAACTTATACAAAAAACTTTGAAGGCATTGCCCGAAAACTTGAACGTATTTATTTAAGTAAAGCGCCAGAAGAATTATCCGCGGAAAGAAAAAATGCTTATCAAAAATATTTTCTTTATTCTGATTGTGATTCATGCCATGGCTCGAGAATAAACGAAAAAGCTAGAAGTGTAAAGTTAAACAATAAAACCATTCCGGAGCTCGTGAATATAGAATTTACCGAACTGGATAAATATCTTGATACTATTGACGGCGATATAGCAAAACCAATGATTTCCAAAATGAAACAAATTCTTTCACATTTAATTGAAATTGGGGTAGGATATTTGTCTCTTAATCGTCCGGTGGCAACATTATCTGGGGGAGAAAGTCAGAGAGTAAAAATGGCTAGACAACTCGACTGCGATTTAGTTGATTTGATGTATATTCTTGACGAACCGTCCATTGGTCTTCATCCGAGAGACAATGATAAATTAATCGAGATGCTTAAAAAATTAAGAGATAAAGGCAATAGTGTTTTTGTTGTTGAACACGATCCGGACATCATAAAACACGCAGAGCATGTTATTGACATTGGCCCATGCGCCGGTACTTTGGGAGGGGAAGTAGTTTATTCAGGGCCGGTAGATGGATTGTTAAAATCCCAGGGATTAACTGGTGTGTATTTGAATAAACGCATTAATTTGCACGGAGAAAGGAAAAAATGGCACGACTATATTGAAATAAAAAACGCCAATCTTCATAATTTAAAAAATATTTCTACAAAAATTCCAAAAAGTGTTTTAACTTGCATCACTGGGGTTGCCGGTTCGGGGAAAAGCAGCTTAATTAATGACGTTTTTATAAAAAATCACAAAGAAGCGATTATTATTGATCAATCACCGGTCGGTAAAAATTCAAGGTCAAATCCGGCTACTTATATTGGTATTTTTGATTTAATTAGGAAAGAGTTTGCTAAAGAAACAAATTCAGATCCATCACTATTTAGTTTTAATTCGAAAGGAGCGTGCCCTAAATGCAAGGGTTTAGGCACGATTAGTTATGAAATGAGTTTTTTGGATGAAGTTAAGATTGTTTGCGATGAATGTCAGGGAAAAAGATACACCAATAAGGTTTTAGCACTTACATGTAATGGTAAAAATATTTACGATATTTTAAATACAACAATATTAGGATTAAAAACATTTTTTAGAAATCCAGAAATATCCAGAAAATTACAAATTTTATGCGATGTTGGCTTAGATTATCTTGAGACAGGACAACCCTTGAGTACTTTATCGGGTGGTGAAGCTCAAAGAATAAAATTAGCATCGGAACTTCATAAAAATGGCAACATTTATGTCTTGGACGAACCCACAACAGGATTACATATGGCCGACATTGAAAAACTGCTTTTAATTATTAAAAATTTAGTTAATAACGATAATACTGTGATCGTGATAGAACATAATTTAGACGTAATTAAGCACGCAGATTGGATTATTGATTTAGGCCCAGAAGGTGGATCGCGTGGAGGAGAAATATTGTTTGAAGGAACGCCCGAGGAGATAATAAAATGTAAAAGAAGTTATACGGGAAAATATCTTAGAAAGATGGATAATTTCATAACGAGGAATGAAAATTATTAAAAAGCAGAAACAAATTCCGGTAAATTCTTAAAATGCCAGGTTCTAACTATGTCCAACCACCTGAGCCAATAAAAAAAATCGCCTTTTCCCTCAATCTTTTCGGGACAAGTAGGCGATTTTTTTATTTTAAACATTAATTTATGACAATTTTTTATGCCTATATTCAACTTTCCATATCAGGCCTGGCTTTATACCAGATATCGCTGGTAATAGATGATTAAGAAGTTGTTCTGCTGTCATCCGAAATTTTTTACCCCTTGCAGAAATTTTAACCCAACCATCTTTATCTCTAAAATATTTTTCGGTGAAATTTTTTGTGCCCATCGAAATTATATAACTATCATTTGTTAATTTCATATTCCACCATTATATCAAAATTTGTTTTGAAGCACCACCACTTAAAAAAAAGAGCCCCCGTGGGCTCATTTTCGTTTGTGAAAAATGTTGTTGAAAAGGTTCTCGACGATCATCGCGACACTGGTGATGACCCGCAAAAGAACATCCACAAACGAGATTCCGTCTTCTTCGATTTCGTAGTCATATATTTGACTCATGTTTCTCTCCCTTGTCCCTCCGTAGCTTTAGCGTAGGGGGACTTGTCTTATGTCTTTAAGATAACACAAATTATTTACTCCCACAATTAATGTGGGCTTTAAAATTTTAGTTTGACAAAATGACTATAAATTGATAAATTTAACACATGACCAAATCAATAGACGGACAAGATCTCCGACGAAATAGTGATCCTCACACAGCGAAACAGGATCCAACATATCAACGAGTTGCAGATAAAGAATCTCCCAAGGTTCTTCACAGTGCTTTTGAAAATCATAAAATTGAAGAAGAAACAGAAAGAGAGAGAATAAAAAGTGATGATCCTGAATTTTTGAAACTGTATGGTCCAAAAAACATTAAAAACATTGTAAAACCTGTTAATCCTGGCACAAAATTAGACAACATGCCCAAAGTTGATAAGGCTAATTATGAAAAAGCCCAAATGGCAAGATTAATGCTGTTTAAACAGATAAACGGTGGTTGGTTAGGAGAGAGCGTTAAGGCGATAATTCCGGCAAAAAAAGAAGAATTAAGTAGGGGAATTGATTTAATTATTGAGTTTTTTGATCCAGAAAAAAATAAAACATTTTCCTTCGTGATAGATATTGTTTTCGAAGACGATCCTAATTTTGCATCTAAACTTACAACCATTAGGGAAAGCATAAAGAAAACAATATTAGAAAGAGTGGTTTATTTTAAAACCACAAAAAAAGAGGTAAGAAATGATTATCAGGACAGATTAAGAAAAGACGCCATGGAGTTGAGAAAAAAACAGAGCGAGTATGGAAACGAAGAAATATTTTTGAGAGTTAAAGGAATTCCTAGATTTGTTTTCGGAATTGATAATAATACTTTTGCGGGGATGCTAAGAATTTGGGACAGCGAAGACGGCGAAAATCATTTGAAAAATAATTTAATTACAAGAATGTTATTTTTACAGGAAATTTTAACACAAATTGGGCCCTTTACGCAGATAACAGAAAGATTTTTTAACTCGAACATAGAAACTCAACGAGAAATTTTAAATAAATACGACGAGGTTTTAAAAGCAATTACCGATATTGAGAAAGCCAATCTTGAAGGAATGGATCCAGAATTGAGAACAAGAATCGAGAAATTTTTACGTGAAGAAAGGGTATTGCACATTATTTCAAAAATAGTAACAAGTAGACAATTCTTGGAGGGAGTTTATTCTACAAATAAATCAGAACAAAGGAGGTGATCAAGCGTGAAGTTCGAAGACGTGGTGTGTGAGGATTGCGTTTGGAACGAACATTGTCGTCGTCGAAAAACGAGAATCAAAAAAGGAGACACCAATCCCGCGAGCAAATGCAAACACATTTTTCCGTGGGATTCCCCCAAGCCTCAACACAAGAACAATGAACCTTCTGAAGTCAGAGCGAAATGAGCCACGAAGGGCTTCGGTTACGTGGAGACCGACGCCCTTTTTTATTTTTTCATAAAGGCTTGACCCTGTTAAATAAAAATCTTCGATTTTTGATTTTTTGCAAAAAATCATTTAACAGGCTTGACAAACTTTTTAGATATGCTATACTTACGATATTGGTTGCCCTTTCAGGTATCGGCTATTTCCGGTCTCGAGTCCGTATTCGGGGAGTAACATCACAACTCTCGGTCCAACCCTTCGTCGGGTTTTGGCCCTGCGCGCTGTCGAAACAGCGGATGTGATTCCTGAAACACAAGACCACGCATGGGTACGGGGCGTGTCCCCACCCGGTCTTCTGGACTCAATGAGGTCGGTTTTTGCCCGGCGGTGGGGTTCTTCGGAACCTCCCCGTCGGTTTTTTTATTTAACCTTTAAACTTAAAAAAGAATTAATTTTCTTGACAGCAATGATATTGTATGCTATAATGATAATGTCATTAGAATTGTTTTAATGATCCTTGCTACGAAGGTTTCGTAGTAGCTCTTTAAGAAAGGAGGTCCAAAATGGACCAAGTACGACAGGGCGAAATAGCCCTACTGTTGGTGAAGCACCTCATTCGCAAGCGCGGTATCATGGTCTCGCGTGACAACATGCGTGACCTCGGGAACACCGCGAAGGCAATCGGGGTCTCTCTTGATGAGCTGAAGCAGTTCGCTAAGCCCATCATCCAAGAGCTCCTTGACGAGTGCTTCATTTTCAAGGGCTAATCGAAAGCCAGGGTCGGAATCCGTAGGATTCCCCAAAGGGGTAATTGCACCTCCTCGCTATCAAGGCGAGTAAGGGCAGAACAAGAACCTCGCCCCGTTTTCGAAAAGCCAGCCCCGCCACTTACACTGGTGGGGCTTTTTTATTTCACAAAACGTGGTATTATAAAAGTATGGAACAATTTTTTAACGATAACATGTGGCTTGTATTGGTGCTTATTCTGTGGACGTTGCCATGGAAGGCAGTGGCTCTATGGAAAGCAGCGAGAAATAATCATCTGAAATGGTTTGTGGTATTGTTGGTCATAAACACACTTGCAATATTAGAAATTATCTACATTTTCGGTTTTAGTAAGAAAAAATCTTCTTGCACTTGTTGCGATGAAAAACCAGCAGAAACAATAAAATAAAGTTATGGCCAAGTATTTTAACGAAGAGAGGTGGATAAAAATCCTGAAAAAACCGGATTGGTATTTAGAACTTTTTGACGATTACAAAAACATAATGAAACAGCGTGATGCTGTCGACGAAAAAACCTCATCAGAAATTAAAAACGAATTTTATAGTTTCTTTGAAAAACAAGTTACCAATAATAATGTAACCCTTGGACAAACTGGCCCCGACCAGGACGCAGAAAGAAAACCAATAGACACAATTGTTATTCATCATTCAAATAATCCTTCAGGGATGAAGTTAGAAATGTTAAATGCGGTGCATCTTATTAGGCTATATGCCGGATATTACGCCAATCCAACCTACAAAGGCGAAGAACACATAAAAGGACAGCCGATTTTCTCTGGTCATTTTAAAAACGATAAGCAGGTTTTTTATGGTTATCATTGGCTTGTAAGAATGGACGGAAGCGTTGAAAGATTATTGGAAGACAAAAATATTGGTTGGCATTCTGGAAATTGGGAAGTTAATTGCAGAAGCATTGGTATTTGTCTTGATAATGATTTTACCGACTCTTCTCCGTCAGATTTGGTAATTTCTTCAATTGCAAAAATTATTAAAGAAAATTATCCACAAATTCAACCGCAAAACATTTTAGGACACAGAGAAGTTAAACCAAGCACAACCTGTCCTGGCAACACATTTTTAACGGATTGGAAAGAGAAAATTGTTAAAGATTATACCAAGTAAGTTTTAAAATCTCGATTTTCCGCTTAGTTGTTACCGTAGAGAAAAATAATATTAATTAAAGCAGATGAAAAATTTTATCGAAAACTGTAATAACGGGGAACTGCCACCAGAAGAACAAGACCCAATCGACATAAAGGGCGTTGAGGAATTATTAGGCCAAAATCGTTCTTCAACTCTTATTTGGAAAACGAAAGAAGCAAAAATATTTGCCGATAAAAATAATCTTGATTTGATTGAGTTGGGCGGTCCTATTCCGGAATTAAAAACTCCAAACCGCTATATAATTGCCAAAAAAGAAAAAATTACAAACCTTTTAGAAGAAAAGGTTAACGCTTATTCGGGACCGTTTTCGGATAAAATGAAAGAATTTTATATTAAAATAAAAGATTTATCTGTTTTAGAGGCAACGAAAGTTTTGGTGGACGAGCCATTTAACGAAAAAGGACTTGAAATTCCCGAGGTGGCCATTCTTGAGGGCTTAATGTTCGGCTATAAGCCATGTGATATCGAATATTATATAAATACCAGATATCTTGGTCAGAAAGAACATTCTCTTGAAGATGTTGGCGATAAAGTAGGGCATGTTGTTTGTGAGAAATGCGCCAAAATAGCGTCTAATATTAAATAACGAATAATTATAAAAAATTGGGGGAGGATAAAGAATATGGGGATAAAAGATATTTCTAAAAAATTAGCGAAAAAATGCGTTATTTGTGAAAAACAAATAAAAGTAATTTTGTATAAAAATAAATCTTATCGTGGCGGACATTATTTCGGTAAAATTCCTTCCAAATCCGGAACTTGTGAATATTGGGAATGCCCGAAATGTTATTGGGGGATGTATAAAAAAGCGTAAAAATAATAAGACACAAAAAGCATGCCAAAATTGATTTATATTTCACATCCATTGTCTGGTGATATCGCAAAAAATATTAAAGATATTTTAAAAATTTGTAAAAAAATTCATACTGCTAAAATTATTCCATTTGCTCCGTATTTGGTAGCAGCAAATTATCTGAAAGATCACGTTTCTCGAGAAAGAAAATTAGGGATGCGAGCCAATGTGGAATGTTTTAACAGAAGGGTGATGGACGAAGTTTGGTTGTGCGGCAATAAAATTTCAAAAGGCATGCAAGAAGAAATAAAATTAGCTAAAAAACATAAAATTCCAGTCAAATATTATAATAATAAGCTTAAAAAAAACAATCATGAAGGAAGGTGAAATAAAAAAAATAACCAACAAAATTAAAAAATTTCGCGATAAACGTGATTGGATGCAATTTCATGATCCAAAAAGCATGGCCGCCTCTATAACAATTGAAGCTGCCGAGCTTCTGGAGCATTTTCAATGGAAAAATAGAGAAAATGTTGATGATTACATAAAAAGTCACAAAGATCATATCGCCGAAGAAGTGGCTGATGTGGCCATTTATTTGTTTGAGTTGGCAGACAATTTGGGTTTAGATATGATTAAAATCATGGAAAAAAAACTAAAAAAGAATGCAGAAAAATACCCCGCCGAAAAGGCAAAGGGGAAAGATACAAAATATAATGAACTATGAAAGAAGAAATGATTAATCAGGGGAACGTCGGACATCGAAAACGACTACGAGATAGATTTTTGCAAGGAGGATTGGATGGATTTCTTGATTACGAAATAGTAGAATTGCTTTTAACCTTAGGCACCCCACGAAAGGATTGTAAGTCAATGGCCAAAGAAGCGATTATAAAATTTAAAGGGTTACGAAACGTACTCGATGCCTCATTTGTAGAATTACAACAAATAAATGGAATTGGACCGAATAATGCTTTTGGTGTAAAACTATTTCAGGCCGTTGCCGAAAAATATGCAAAAGAGAAAATTTCTGAAAAAATTCTTTTAAATTCACCTCAATTAGTGGCTGATTATCTTCAAAAAAGAATTGGTAGAGAAAAAAAAGAATATTTTGTAATTTTGTGTTTAGACACACATAATAATTTAATTAAAATTAGTAATATTTCGATAGGCTCACTTAATTCAAGCATTGTTCATCCACGAGAGATTTTTAAAGAAGCAATAGAATGTTCTGCCGCGCAAATCATAATAGCACACAATCACCCCTCTGGCGACCCAGAAGCATCTCCTGAAGATATCGCATTAACTAGGCGACTTTGGGAGGCAGCAAAAATTATCGGCATTGAACTAGTTGACCATATTATAGTTGTAAAGGATAAATTTATAAGTCTAAACGAGCGAGGTCTGTTATAGGGCGCAATAAGCAATTAAAGTTAAAATCTTGTGAAACAAATTATCAATTATGATTCTTTACGAGGAAACAATCGAACAATTTAATGAAGATGTAATGCAGAATTGCATAGCTGATCGTGCGGCTGAAAAATACCAAGCATACTATAAAAAAAATCCAGCCGATTCAGAATATAGATCATGGGCGAATTCGCTTGCGATTTTAAATAACAGTTTTCATTATGCTGGCCTCAAAGACAATCATATAATTATTGAATATGAACTTCCTTATTCATCGCGAAGAATAGATGTTTTGTTGTTTGGACATGACGTAGACGGAAAAGAAAATATTGTAATGATGGAACTGAAACAATGGTCAAATCAAAACGTGAAAAATGTCGAAACCGAGGGGAATGTAATCGTTGATTACGGACAATTTAAAAAAGAACAACCCCATCCGGCATTGCAGGTGCAGGGATATTATTTTGGCTTAAGAGATTTTCTTAGGATTTTCCAAGAAAAAAATGCCCCAGAATTAAGTGCGTCGGTATATCTACACAACTATTCAAAGGAAAACAATGCCATACTTTTTTCCCCAGAATTTTCTAAACTAATTAAAACTTTTCCATTATTTGCGAAAGAAGATGCCATTGAGCTGGGAAGATATCTGAAAAAACGACTTCAAAGTGGTGGGGGTAAAATAATTTATGAACGTTTTGCAAGAAGTCCGATTGAACCATCTAAGAGATTGCTTGATCATACTGGTGAAATGATAAAAAAACAGCAAGTTTTTAATTTGATTGATGAACAGATTGTTGCCTATAATGCAATAATGCATAAAGCCAAACAGCTTGCCAAAACAAAACAGAAATCAGTAGTAATAGTAAAAGGTGGTCCGGGCACAGGAAAATCAGTGATAGCATTAGAAGTTATGGGAGAGCTTTTACGGCAAGGGAAAAAAGTTATGCATGCCACAGGTTCGGCTGCGTTCACAAATACGTTAAGAAAAATAGTAGGCGTTAGAGCAAGGAATTTATTCAAATTCTTTAATAGTTTTATTACAGTAGAACCGAATTCCTTTGATATTCTTATCTGTGATGAAGCTCATCGCATAAGGGAATCGAGTGTGAATAGATACACCCCGAAAACGCAAAGAACGGGACTGCCACAAATAGACGAACTTTTGCGAATAGCGAAATTAAATATTTTCTTTTTAGATGAGTATCAAATTGTAAGGCCGGCTGAGGTTGGAGGGATTGCGATGCTTAAAGAGGCTGCCGAACGTTTTGGTGTCAACAAAAAAGACATAGTAGAATTTGAATTAAAAACACAATTTCGTTGTTCTGGCTCGGATGCTTATTTGCAATGGCTAGATTATGTTTTGGGGGTCCGTGATACAGAAATCAAGGAATTCGATGCAAAAATGGAATTTCGTATTTTCGATAATCCTTCAGATATGATGTCCGAAATTCGAGATCGGAATAAAGAAAAATTAAATTCGGCTCGCATAACGGCAGGATTTTGTTGGCCTTGGACCAAGCCCAAATCAGACGGTTCTTTGATAAATGATGTAAAAATTGGTGACTTTGAAATGCCCTGGGAGAACAAAGATCAATTCTGGAAATGGGCCACAGACAATTCTGGCATGGAACAAGTTGGGACGGTATATACGGCGCAGGGCTTTGAATTTGATTATATGGCAGTTATCTTTGGCAATGATCTTGTATATGACTTCGAGCAAGAAAAATGGAAAGTTATTCCTGAAAATTCCCGCGATAGCCAAGTCAAACGTAACAACCCAGCCCTACTTAACCATTTAAAAAGTGTATATCGCGTTCTAATGTCCCGAGCACACAAAGGAGTGTATGTTTATTTTATGGATAAAGATACAGAAAAGTATTTTAAGGACCATCTACCGGAAATTAAAGAAAAATAAAATAAAAATTTAGCGAAAATTCAATTATATTTTAAGAGCCCGCTTGACAACAGATTTTTATTGTGCTATACTTAAAATATAATCCAAAAGCTTAATAGTTAATTATTAACTACGATGCTTGAGGGAGGCAAACGTGAGCCCCCTTAAGCCCGAGAAATTTACAACTTAATAGGTTTCGATTTATTAAGCGCAAATTCATTAGGACGACAAAGGGGCTGAATGTAAAAATTCACTTATTTGATCGTCTGTTTTTAATTTCGACTATGAATTACGACCTATATCACGATGAATCACAAGAAGGAGGATACTGGCATGGAATATTATTGGTACCCGAATCTACGCGCGGCACTCTTTTAAGATACATGAAACTTGTGAAAGAAGAAACAAATTATTATCAACCTATTTGTTTAAAGGGGTTGAGCGCCAAAGGGCCAAGATTTAATTGTATTCGAACGTGGATTCAATTGGGGGCGGGTGCTTTAATGCAATCATTCAAAAATGATCCATATAAGGTTCTTGTGGGTACAAGAGAATATTCTCCGGAAGACAAGAAAGTCTATACGTCTTATAATAACTTATTAAAGATAGATTCGGACAATAAGATAATCGGAGCTAAATTTATACTTTTTAAAGAACAAGATCGACACTTTAGAATGGGCGATATGTATCCAGATTTCGCTTCTAGAATAGAGACCACTTTTAGAATGGGAATAAAAGGTGGCATCCATTGGCTGGGCACTCCAGATAATCCGATACACATAAAATCAATTCATTTCGACGGCCATGAGCATCACAGACGCAACATAGATCGAAAAAGAATAATAGATAGAGTCTATGGGCTACGAGATTATTGTTCGTTCGAAAAAGATATTAATATAGACGACAGGACGGGTAAGAACGACACAGAAAATTGCCAGTCCCCTGATGATTGTCAATTTTTACAATTAACAGATTTATTGGTAGGTAGCTTCAGAACGGTTTTGGGATGTAGTAAAAATGATGTTCAAAGAGAGGTTTCATACCCGATAAAAAGGTTGATTGACGAATGGCAGAAAGGATATGCCAGGATGACGAGAAGTAGATGGTTCAGGGGTTTTTGGACAAGTGAGTGTTGGATAGAAAATGACAGATGGGAATTTAGGGACTTTAGGGTCAAAAACGATAAACAGATGAAATTATTATAAACTTTAAAGGTCGAAGGATGAATTGTAAATTACCAACAATTCAAAAGCTTAATAATTAAATGGGTAGAAATAACTATAATACAATGCCATGGAAACTAGTTAGAGATCCGAAATATTGGCCCAAACTTCCGAGTATTCCTAAATTACCAAGATTGCCACGATTACCAAAATTACCAAAAATTCCACAAATTAGACCAATAAAACCAATCGCACCAATTGGCCATAAGTACGTTTGGAGAGATCCGAGATAAGAAAAAGAGCTAGGATTGATTACGATTTTTAATTGTAATCATCCTAGCCCCCTGTGTCATTATTATTGTACCACAAATACATGAAAAGAGAAACTTGGAAAGTTGGTCCATCAGTAGACGACAATAAGTTGGACAGTCTTTATGTTGCGGCAGAGATAGCAAAAGAATACGCAAAAACCGATTTAAAATCTGGTGGCGTGGAATACGTATTGGAATCAGTTTATAAAAAACTGGAAGAATTAAGAAAGGAAAAATAGAAAATAAAAGCCACCACTTGTATGGTGGCTTTTAAAATTGACTTCGAACGCGCAAAGAGATACGATTAAGAGGTAAATTAAATTTATGTTTAAGGACTTGTTGGAAGAATTAAAAAAACTAAATTTGCCGAAAGGGAAGTTTGCGATATTTGGAAGCGGGCCAATGTGGCCAGCCGGGCTGAAAGAGCCAGGAGATTTGGACGTAATAGTTACGGAAGATATTTTTGACGACTTCAGACAAAAACCTGAATTTAAATTGGGCACGGAAAAGGGAAATTACGAATATTTAGAAAGAGACGGCATGGAGTTTTGTAAAAACTGGTATCCGGGTGAGGAGTGGGGCATTGAAAAACTAATTAATGAAGCGGAAATAATAAATGACTTGCCGTTCGTAAAACTAGAGAAGGTTTTAAAATGGAAAAAAATTCACAATCGTGAAAAAGATCAAAAAGACATAGAATTAATTGAAGAATATTTAAATAAAAAATAAAAATAATTTTATGGAAAAGAAATCAAAACGTAAGGGGACAAAAGGATTTGAAGCAAATACTGCGAAGCAACAGGCTTCTTTTAGGGCATTGAAAGACAAAAAACAACTCAAGCCATTCAAGTCAAGAATAAGTTACGACGGAAAGTAATATGAACGGGAAAAATAGAGATGACATAAAAATTGGGGCAAGGGTGGAAATTGTGCTTAAGAAAGACCAAGGAACAGGGACACTCACTCGCGGAATAGTGGCGGAAATTTTGACGAACTCCAGCACCCATCCACATGGAATTAAAGTGCGATTAGAAGATGGTCAAGTTGGTAGGGTGCAAAACGTTTTATAATTAGAAGATACTGTAAATGAAACGATCGTACAATTTACAGTATAAATAATTTTATGGAAAAGAAAAAACCTGGAATTGGAGTTGGTATAATGATGCTCAAAGACAATAAGATTTTGTTGGGCAGGCGACATGGCGATCCAGAGAAGGCGGATAGCGAACTTCATGGCGAATCAACCTGGACAATGCCCGGCGGAAAACTTGAGTTTGGAGAAACACTCAAAGATGCTGGTCAGAGAGAGGTGATGGAGGAAACCGGGATGAATATAGATAAAGATGGTTTAAGATTAATAAGCATGACTGACGATATAGTCGAAGACGCACATTTTGTAACCGTTGGTTTTCTTTGTGAAAATCCAGAAGGGGAGCCGAAAGTGACAGAACCAGAAGAAATAACAGAATGGAAATGGTTTGATTTAGATAAATTGCCAGAGAAAATGTTTTTTCCCAGCGCAAAGGTTCTAAAAAATTATTTAGCTAAGAAAATTTATTAAAAAATAAATTTATGAAAGATGTTTTATTAAAAAATTTCATGTCTACCATGGACGCAGAAATGGCAAAAGGGTTATTGGAAGCCAATAACATAAAATGCACCATTCAGCGCGAAGGAATCTGTGCGTATCAAGGAGGAGAAACACCGGCCTCTGTATTTGTCGCGGAAAAAGATTTTGACAAGGCGTCAGAAATTATTAAAGAATTTAAAGAAGCAAAAAGAATGTTTTAAAAAAATAATTTTATGGAAAATCAGGAAATTATAATTGAAAAACCAAAAATAGAGGACTATGAAACAATTGCCGATATTTCAAATCGAGCCGATGAACCATTTTTAAAACTATACAGCGAAAAGGAAGCAAAAGAAATTGGATTTTGTTCAGAAACAAAGGAAGATTTAATCGAAGGCGAAAAAACCAGAGAATATCTTTGTTTAAAAGTTGACGATAAAGTTGTTTCGTTTGTTTCTTTCCGTTTGAAAAATCCACAAACATTTTGGATTAGTCATATTTGTACTAATCCCGATTTTCAGGGAAAGGGGTATGGCGCAAAATTAATGCAGAAAGCTGAGGAAATCGCCAAAGAAAGGGGCGCAAAAGTAGTAGTACTGGAAACAGAAAAGCAAGCCGATTGGGCGGTTAATTTTTATTTAAAAAATAATTACAAAATATTGTCAGATGAAGATTTAAAAATTTTTCCATTTGACATGGCCATAGATAAGCCCCAGGTTCCAAACCGACACATTTTTGGAAAAATAATCTAAAAAACACAAAAATACCAACCTTCCGCCTCTGTTACGATCGTGACTAAAGTGGAAGAAGCTATAAAAATGGAGAACAAAGAAAAACCCATAGACGAACTAAAGGCGCGGTTGATAAAAGAACTCGAAGACGAAATCGAAGAAGAGCGAAAACATGTTGAAGAGATTTCGGAAATTTTAAAATATGCGATTATGTCGAATTTAAAAGTGGAATTGGTTGTCTCAAATCCGCCCGTTGATATATTGAGTAGGGCGGTAGTTTCTCCTTGCGAAATAAAAGATGGTTATCTATTGACCAAAACCGACAGAGGCACAAAAATAAAAATAGAACTTTCGCGTATCAAAAAGGCAACTCTCGTAGGAGAGTGGGGGATTTAATAATTTAAAAAGTAAAAAATAAATTTATGAAACAACTTAAACCATCGTTAATTGGATTAATACAAGCAGTTGGCGTGATCGTGTATTGTGTGTTGGTTGCAATGTTAATTAATTTCATGGGAAAAAACGCAGAACCAGTGGGATTTTGGGGAGTAGCTGCAATGCTTATTCTTTTGGTTTTTTCTGCAGGAGTAACCGGCTCAATGGTTTTTGGTTATCCGGCCTATTTATTGTTTAAAGAAAAAGAAATTAAAAGACCATTGTTGATTTTGGCATCTACCTCGTTTTTTTGTTTAATAATTCTTGCAGTCAGTGCAATTGTTTATTTAATAAGTTTAGGGTTTTAATTGTATGCGCGTATGGGATGTTCATCCAAAACATTTGTGTCGCAAGCATTTACTTGCCGAACACAGAGAACTCCACGGACTTTGGAACATTTTAACCAAACATAAGGGCAGGGGAGGATATTCACGTCATCCCGAAACATTACGTTGGGTTGGCAAGCAAAAAGCACTTTATCAAAGACACGAACAATTGATTAAAGAATTTTTACGCAGAGGATATTCACATTATTCTCCGTTAAATAAAAAATACTCCACGGGACTGGGCGGACAGAAGGTTTTTATAAATACAATCAAAGAACAAAGGAAAATTTTAAAACAAAAACCTTGCGAGTGTTTGATGGATTAAATGTTATAATGAATATATGTTAATTGATGATGTAAAAATTAAAGTAAACGCGGGAAATGGGGGAGATGGGATTGTCGCGTTTAATACCAACAAAATGTCACTTGGACCAACTGGTTCAAGCGGTGGCATTGGTGGCAGTGTTTATGTTGAAGGTGTGTCTGATTTAAGTGCGTTAGGACAATTTCAGCATAAGAAGGATTTAAAAGCCGAAAACGGAGAAAGGGGAAAGCAACAACTTAATGATGGTGCAAATGGCGAAGATTTAATTTTAAAAGTGCCAGTTGGCACAATAATTCATAATTTGTCTACTAAAAGAGACACGGAAATAGTTTCTATTGGTCAAAAACTATTAATTGCTAAAGGCGGGAAGGGTGGCAGGGGGAATTATAAATTCCGTTCATCAAAAAATACTAGTCCGACCGAATCTGAACAAGGGAGACTAGGGGAAGAATGCGAATTACGTTTAGAACTTAAATTAATCGCTGATGTCGGCTTAATTGGCTTACCAAACGTTGGTAAGTCAAGTTTATTGAATCAACTGACCAATGCCAAAAGTAAGGTGGCTAATTACGCGTTTACGACCCTTGAGCCGAATCTTGGTGTTTATTATGAGTTAATATTAGCCGATATTCCCGGATTGATTGAGGGAGCGTCAAAAGGCAAGGGGTTAGGTATTAAATTTTTACGTCACATTGAACGCACCAAAACTCTTTTTCATATTATTTCTGCGGAATCAGATGATTTAATCAGAGATTATCGAATTGTTAGAAAAGAATTAGAGGCGCATAATAAGGAATTATTAAACAAACCAGAATATATTCTTTTAAGCAAGGTTGATTTATTGAGTGAAAAAAAACTTAAAGATACGATCGAAATATTTCAAGCGATAAATAAAAAAATCGTGCCAATTTCAATAATTGACGACGAAAGTATTAAACAAGTAGAAAAAATATTACGCGATATAATAAAGGAAAAATACTAATCAATAAATGTTAGTGATTTACCTTTTTTGTCTCCTCGACCAGTTCTTCCAATGCGATGAATATAGTCATCGTAAGTCGCTGGTTTATCGTAGTTTATCACGTGACTTATATTATCAATATCGAGTCCGCGCGCAGCAACATCTGTTGCTACCAAGATTCGAACATGATTTGCCTTAAACGATTCCAGTGCCCGTTGTCGTTGAGAATGGTTTTTGTTGCCATGTATTGATTCTGCCTTCAAACCTCTACGTATAAGCATCTGAGAAAGGTTTTCCACTCCATGTTTTGTTCTTCCAAAAACAAGAACTTTACGAAACTCCGCTTTAATTAAAAGTTCGTGTAGAATATCTACCTTTTTGCTTCCATCAATTATTCGAACAATGTCTTGTTCGATATTTTGCGCTGTATCGCCAGTTTTAACTGAAATTTTAATTGGATTTTGAAGAAAATCACCAATCAACTCCTCAATTTTGGGAGAAAGAGTTGCTGAGAATAAAAGCACCTGTTTTTCTCGGGGAGTGTTTTCCATTATAAAGCGAGTATCGTTAATAAATCCCATGTCCATCATTCTGTCGACTTCGTCCAATACGACAGTATTAAATTTAGATAAATTTATTTTTTTTCTTTCGATTAAATCTTTTAGTCTTCCAGTTGTTCCGACAACCAAATTGTAGTTGTAACCTAGTTCAGCAATTTGTCTGGCAAGATTTGCTCCTCCCACACAACAAACAGAAAAGATTTTTATTTGTTTGGTAAAAAATTTAAACTCTTGATTTATTTGAAGAGCAAGTTCTCGAGTTGGCGTGACAATTAAAACCTTTTCTTTTGGATTGAGCAATATTTTATTAATAAGAGGAACAAGAAAAGCGGCTGTTTTTCCTGTTCCGGTATTGGCGATACCAACAACATCACGATCATTAAGTACGGCTGGAATGACTTGGTCTTGAATTGGTGTGGGTGCAATATATCCTCTGGTTTCAATGTTTTTTATTATTTGTTGATTAATTTTAAAGTCCTGAAATTTATATTTAGGAACAAAACACTCTTCTTTTTGATCTATAATTGTCTTATTGATAAATTTTTGAGGGTCAATAAACTCTCCTCGCTGAATATTTCTTCTGTAGCCCGAAGCACCTCCCGGTTTAAATCGAGAGGGAAACGTAACGCGTCTTTTTCTGTTGTTGAAGCTTCTATTCATGTTAATGTAAATAAAAAAGGGGCCAATTGGTCCCGATCAAGAGATTCAATTATTGATTATACTAATAGCATATATTAAAAATAATCTTTTGTCAATATATATGCCATATTTTTAAATATCATTTTTACAGGAATCGTGTTATAATGTTATCGTGATCACAAAAAACAAAAAAATTATCTTCATTGTTTCTGCAATAGCCGTTATTCTTGTTGTTTGGATTGGGTATAATTTAATAATTCCAGACGTAAAGGGTAAGGCAAACCCAATTAAGAAAATTTATTTTAAAATCACCGGCATTTTACCAATAAAACCAGCAATCAGACTAGACGTTCCTTTTCACGCACAAGAACACGCACTTTCGTGCGAAATAGCGTCATTGATGATGGCTTTAAGATATCGAGGAGTAGAGATTACTGAAAGTCAATTAATTGAACAACTGCCAGTTTCGGATGCTGGTCATCGCACTGCGGACAATGTTTGGGGTGATCCCAATCTCGGTTTTGTTGGCAATATTAATGGCACAATGCCCAATACTGGCTATGGTGTTTACGAACAACCACTTTATGATCTTGCCTTAAAATATCGAGATGCAAAAATCATTAAAAATGCAACACTTAATGATTTATTAAAAGAATTAATAAACGGTAGTCCGATTGTGGTTTGGGGCGTGGTTGGTAAGGGAAGAAGTATTTCCTGGAAAACTCCCGAAGGAGAAACGATTAACGCCAAAATGGATGAACATGCACGAACTTTAATCGGTTATACTGGCAATTCAGACAACCCACAATCAATTATTCTTTTAGATCCACTTTATGGTGAAATAAGATTAAGCGCAAAAAGTTTCTTGGCCAACTGGACAATCCTCGATAAAAGAGCATTAGTTATTTATTAAGAATAAACATTAAAAAAACACCGATAAAATCGGTGTTTTTTTAATTGAATTAATTATTATTTATTTTCCAAATCTGCCATTCATTTTGTGTAGATTTCCATTAAATCCAACCATAAAATATTGTTTTGGAATATTATTATCAGTCATCCATTGTCTAGTGGATTCATGAATTTTCTCTATTCCATTTTTGATTTCGTCTTGGGTCTTACCCTTTAAAGCAGAGATTTCTAGTTCAATACTAGCTTTTTTGGCAATAATCTTGTTTGCCTGGTCTTGCGTTAACTTGCCGTCGGCGACTGCTTTGTTGACACGATTAAGAAATGTTTGTTGATTATCGGCCATAACTTGCACCTTTTTCTGAACCATCTGATCATCGATGACCTGTTGAACATCGTTAACATTAAGATTGAATTTTTGAGCAATTGCACTGGCTAAGCCAGTCATAAAATTAAAACCGTTACCATTATTTGTGCTTGCATTCACTGCTCCGCCCAAACCCACAGTAATAATGCCAATTGCAATAGCTACAACCGCCATTATCTTTATTTTTTTGTTAATCATAGTTTTGTTTGTTTAGCTTAATAATTTATTATAATCGACCATATTGATTAATTGTTATCTGTCTTCTAATACCGAATTGAGTGTTAATATATTTCACGATCTTATTTAATTGTGTTAAACTGTTTTAAGGGCATACTAATAATTTAAAAGGAGTAAAAGACCAGCCTCGACTAGACGAAAAAATCGAGTCTAGGCGGGTCACAAAAACATGGGAATGGGATGGGCAAATCAAAAAAGAAAAGAAAGGAAGGCAAAAAGAAGACATAGAGGTTCGGTTAAAGTTAAAACACGAAAAAGATAGATGGAAAACGAACAACAAGAAGAATTCAAGGTCTCCAATGAAGAACTCGAAACAAAGATTAGGGAAATCATTAAATCGGGGGAGGCTCAAAGAATTATTATTAAAAACGAAAACAACGAAAGGATAATCGAAATTCCCTTGACCATTGGTACGGTCGAAGCGGTTTTTGTTCCAGTTTTAGCAGCAATAAAAGCAATTGCTGAAATTCCATTTAAATATCTAATTGTAGAAATAAAAAAATAATATGTTTAAAAAATTTTTAATCGTTGCAATTTTACTTATTATAATTATTGGCGGAATCTGGTATGTGGTTTTAAATAATCAAAAATATATTACCTATAAAGATAATAGTTTTAAAATGAAATATCCTGATTGGCCCAAAACTGATGAAAAAAACATTTTAGATCCAATCGGCATAAAATTAGCGCTCACCAATGATAATTGTGGTTTTGTTTTAAAGATAGTAGATACTCCGGTTGGTGAAAATTTTAAAAGTTACACCGAAAAAAGATTAAGCGAACAACAGCTCCAATCGGTTTATCCGTTTGAAATTATTAGTATGGAAATTTTAGATGAAACGTCGCATATCGAAAGCTTATTTACCATCAACAATGTTCAAATCAAAAGTGTTTCTTATGGATATTTTGTAAACAACAATCAATCTTATGTTATTGCCTTTATTGCTCCCAAAGATCAGTTTGAAAAGTTTTGTCAACCAGTAATCAACAAGACAATTAAAAGCGTAATCGTAAAATAATAGGCTTAAGAAAAACAAACAGGTGGCCACAAGGCCACCTGTTCTTATTTTTGATTTTTTTAAAAAACTCAAAAGCTTACTATGAAAGATGTTTTGAAACAAGTTTTGTCATTTCAAACATATTTACAGTTCCTTTTCCACCAAAAACAGCCTTTAAATTTGCATCAGCATTGATATTTCGTCTGTTTTTGTCATCTTGAAGTTTATTCTTCTTGATGTACATCCAAAGTTTTTTAACAACCTCGGATCTTGGCATTGGGCCCTTGCCAACTACTTCAGCTAATTCTGCGCTGATTTTCATTGGCTTCATGAACGCTGCGTTTGCTTTTCTTGCCATATGTTTACCCGTTCAAATTAAACCTTATTGTTTAATTGGAACTGGTTTTACTCGTTAATTAATTATTACTACTTTAAGTATATTCTTATTATAACCGTCTGTAAAGGGGGTTGATAATTGTTTGTCTTATTGTTGGTGATGTGGTAAAATATAGACATAAAAACATAGAAAAATGATATCGAGAAATAAATTTATTTTAAGCTTAATTTTTGTGTTAGCAGTAACGTTGTTTGTTCTGCCAGTTTTTGCTGTTGAAAATGATTCTCTTCAACAAGCAGAAAGCGAAAAAGCATTGCTCCAACAACAACTTCAAGATATTGAGAATCAAATTGCTCAATATCAAAAAGAACTTTCCACTGTTCAGGGAGAAAAAAATACATTACAAAACAAAATTAAACAACTTAAGAACCAACAATCAACTCTAACGCTACAAATTAAAGCAACAACATTGAGAGTTCAGGAGCTGGGCGGCAGAATATTTGAAACACAATCAGCTATTAATGAAAATGTAAATAAGGCGCAACAACTCGAATTTCAAATAGCAGAACTTGTTCGCGTAATAAATGATTATGACGATTATCCGATGTTGTATGCATTAATCAGTGAAAACAGTATATTTGATAGTATTGTTGAAATCGAAAAACAAAATCAAGTAATTTTAGGTGTTAAAAATTTGCTCAATCAAGTGTTGGAATTAAAAAATCAGCTAAACATACAAAAAGAAACATTGGCAGACCAACAAGATGAAGCGAAAAATCTTTTGTCTGTGAAAACATTACAACAACAAAAATTATCCAGCACAGTAAGCGAACAAAATAGCTTACTTAAAACCACAAAAGGAATAGAGAGCAATTATCAGGCAGCATTAACCGATAGCCAGAAAAAAGCAGCACAAATTCGTGGACGTCTTTATGTGTTGCTTGGTGTAACCACACAAGTTACCTTTGGTGAGGCGGTAGAAATTGCAAAATGGGCGTCAGGACAAACTGGAGTGAGGGCATCTTTTCTGTTGGCAATTTTAACTCAAGAATCAAATCTCGGAAAAAATGTCGGCACCTGTAATCGTGCAGGTGATCCTCCATCAAAAAGCTGGAAAGTAATTATGAAACCCTCACGTGACCACGAACCATTTAAAACAATAACCAGTGAACTCGGACTTGATATAGATACTACCCCCGTATCTTGCCCAATGCGCGATAGTTCCGGAAATCAGATTGGTTGGGGCGGAGCAATGGGTCCTGCGCAGTTCATTCCATCAACGTGGATGGGTTATCGGGATAAGGTTGCAGCAATTACTGGTAAAACCGCAAACCCTTGGGATATTCGTGATGCTTTTCTTGCTGCCGCAATTAAACTTAAAGCCGGCGGAGCAGGAACGGTCAAGGGCGAATGGGCGGCTGCAATGATTTATTTTTCCGGTTCTACAAATGTAAGGTTTAGGTTTTATGGAGATAACGTGGTTTCTATGGCGAACAAATATCAAACAGAAATAGATAGTTTACAATAAAAAAACAATAAACCAAAAACCGCTCAAAAAGCGGTTTTTTTATATGATATATAGGTTTTAAAGATTAATTACTAAATTCTTCATAAACGGTTTGGGATATATTTTTAATTACTTCTCTTAAGTTATTAAGATCAAATCCTTGAGTCATTATGCATAAAATATATGGGTTTTCGGTATAATAAACTATACCGCAATCATATAAATTTTCGGTAACGATATTGTTGCCCCCTCCTGTTGCCTGTCTCTCTCCAAATTTATGCGCTATTTTAATTTCCTTGGGAATATTGCTTCTTAGTCCATCATCAAATGTTGTTTTGGTTAGTAGTTCTAATATTTTATCTGAATTTGATGGTTCAAGATAATTAGAATTAAACAACGCTCTTAACATATTTCCGTAAATTTTAGAAGATAAAAATTTTGTTTCAACATTACTAGATGTCGGAATATAAATTCCTAGATCAATAAAAACATCATTTAGAAAATCATTGTTTATTGAATCAGATAGAATACTTAAGGCATTATTATCCGAATATACAATCATTCTAAATAAAAGTTCTTCGGTTGTATATTCTTTGCCAAGTTCAAGCGTTTCTTTTGGTTTAATTCTCTGCGCTTCGTTATTTATCTTTGTTGGACCATTGTAAATATGTTTTTCTAAAAGAACCATTGGTTCAATTTCTGATAATTTATAATAAGCGATTAATAACGGTAATTTTAATAAACTTGCTGGAGCAAAGTTTATGTTCTCGTCTATGCCAATCCATTGCTTGGCTACTAAATCACGAATAAACACTGAAACATTGGTTGCTTTTCCGCTCTTTATTGAATAATTAACTAACCCCCGTACCTTAGATTCAAGGTGTTCGTTTCTTTCGAGATATTTTTCATCAGAAGAAAATAGACAAGCAACTTCTGGATTGATAAAATTATAACTTCCTTTACAGTTATTAAATTTTTCGTAATTAATTTTAAATGAATTCCGATTAAAAGCTTGTTGACCAAAATAAATACCAATCAATGCAACAAATAAAACGATCATTAACCATAAAACAATTTTATTGATTTTCTTTAACATGTTATTATTATATAGAAAAAAATAATTTTTATCAATAATGGTGTATAATATATTGTATATACTCGAAATAAGAAAAGGGGTTTGGGTGTATTATGTTTTATAGATTGTTGGACGATTTATGGATAATCAGCAAACAGATGAAGAAATTGTTAAAATAGTGCAGAATGGCGACTCAGAGTCGTTTGGAATTTTAATCGAAAGATACGAGGAAAAGCTTAAAAGATATGCAAGAAAATTTTCTAGCAACACTGAGGACATAAAAGACGTAATACAAGAAATTTTTATAAAAACCTATTCCAACATTAAAAGTTTTGATTTGGAAAAAAGATTTTCTCCTTGGGTTTACAGAATCGCACACAACGAATTGATTAACGTTTTAAGAAAAAGAGATAAGTTACCGATGCCATTCTTTGATCCCGACACAATTTTTCCTCACCCAATCTCAAATGAAAAAACAGACCGTTCTACCAAAGACGATGAAACCAAAAGAGTTTTAGATAAATGTTTAGAAAAAATATCTCCTAAGTATCGCGAGGTTTTAATATTGTATTATATCGAAGAAATGGATTACAAGGAAATTTCTGATATTATACACATTCCCGTTTCAACGGTTGGTGTTAGATTGAAAAGGGGCAAAGAAATATTAAGATCGTATTGTAGTGACAACAACATAGATTATGAATAATAACGAAGAAAAAAATTCAATAAAAAATGAGATTTTAAAAGAAATCAAAAAGGGTGATATAAAAATGCATCCCAAAATTTATTTTGTTTTGAAATCCGCACTATTAATTGTTGTTGCTGTCTTACTTTTTATTCTAATAGCTTATTTAACAAGTTATAGTATTTTTTATTTAGAGAATAATGGTGCAAGATTTCTCTTGAGATCGGGATTGGGTGGGTTGGTTGATATATTTCATGCCGTACCATTAATTTTAATATTCCTATTATTGTTATTGTTTTATTTAATTGAAAAAACTATTAAAAAATTTAATTTTGCCTACAAAAGACCATTAATTTATTCATTTTTATTTGTTGTAATTATTGCTGTCGGTTTTGGATTTTTCTTACACAAAAATCCTTTACAAAAAACTTTGTCTTGCGGTCTACCACAAAATCACAATCTTAATGCGCCTAATACATTCAAGGGAGAAATCATCGAAATTAATGAAAATGAAATTAAAATTCAAGATATCAACGGAGAAATTATTTATACGATTATGCCTTCAGAGTCTTTTAAAATGGAGGAAAGAGAACTAGAACGAGGCGACAGGATTATTTTCAGAGGAAAAAGAGATGACAAAAAAATAATTAATATTTCGTCTTTTCAGAAATTAAATTGTGGTTGCGAGGGATGTGATCCAGACGATTTTAGAAAATTTAAACCATGAAACACTTTTTAAGTCCATTGGCCGATAGAATGAGGCCAGAAACACTGGATCAGTTTTTAGGGCAAGAAGAAGTTGTTGGCGATGATAAATTGTTAAGAAAGGCGATTGAGTCAGATCAATTGCCTTCAATGATTTTTTGGGGTCCCCCGGGGAGCGGTAAAACAACCCTGGCATATATTATTGCCAAAACCACAAAGTCGGATTTTAAGAAAATTAGCGCGGTTGATACGGGACTTAAAGATTTACGCGAAATCGTGGAAATCGCCAAACAAAACGAACGTTTGGGTAAAAAAACAATTTTATTTATTGACGAAATTCATCGCTGGAACAAAAAACAGCAAGATGCCTTACTTCCAGATGTTGAGAGGGGATTGATTGTTTTAATCGGCGCGACTACGGAAAATCCCAGTTTTGAAGTTGTGGGAGCTCTGCTTTCGAGATGCAGGGTTTTTGTTTTAAAACAATTAACCAAGGAAAATTTGATTAAAATTATTACTTCGGCAATCAAGGACAAGGAAAGGGGCTTGGGTTATTTTAAGTTAAAAATAGATAAAAAAACAATTGATTTATTAGCGCATATGTCTAATGGTGATGCCAGAACGGCGTTAAATGTTTTAGAATACGCCTCGTCTTTAGCAAAAAATATTACCGCAGAAATCATCAAAGAATCATTTCAAAAATCACATCTTTTATATGACAAAGGTGGCGATGAACATTACAATATTATTTCTGCACTTCACAAGTCAATGCGTGGATCGGATGCGAATGCGGCAATTTATTGGCTTTCTAGAATGTTGGAAGGCGGAGAAGATCCGTTATATATTGCGCGAAGAATAGTCAGATTCGCTTCAGAAGACGTGGGTTTGGCCAATTCTTTGGCTTTAAATCAAGCCGTAGACGCATATAATGCCTGTCATTTTATTGGAATGCCAGAATGTGGGGTAATTTTAGCGCAAGCCGTGGTTTATATGGCAAAATGTAAAAAATCGAATGAATTATATACCGCTTACGAAAAAGCAATGAACGACGTGAGAGAGTTTGGCAATTTGCCCGTGCCAATGCATATTCGTAATGCGCCAACAAAATTAATGAAAGATTTAAATTACGGCAAAAATTATAAATACAGCCCCGATTTTAATTATCAAGAGAAACAAGAATATTTACCAGAAAAATTGAAAAACAGAAAATATTTAAAATAAAAACTACGACTTACGAGGTCGTAGTTTTTTTAACTTTCAAATTTTAATGATTTCTGATAGGATAAAGATATGGACAGGATGAACAAAAATAACGATTTGAATAAGGGAACGGTCGTTATTTATAAAACCTCGAAAGGACCAAAGCTCGAAGTTAAGTTAAAAGAAGAAACTGTTTGGCTGACGCAAAAACAGATTGTTGTTTTGTTTGACAAAGGAGCACCAACAATTAATGAACACATAAAAAATATTTATAGAGAGGGAGAATTAAACGAGAAATCAACTATTCGGAATTTCCGAATAGTTCAGATTGAAGGAAAACGTAAAATTGAACGTGAAATAAATTTATACAATTTAGACGTAGTTTTGTCTGTTGGTTACAGGGTTAATTCCAAAAATGCAACTCAATTTCGTATTTGGGCGACGAAGACTCTAAAACAACACTTACTTAAAGGTTATACAATAAACGAAAAATTATTGTTAGAAACAAAAGAAAAATTTAATGATTTGCAAAATACGATAAAATTTTTGCAGGAAAAATCAAAAACCGAATTATTACAAAATGAGGCTGGTAGAATTTTAGATTTACTTTCCAATTACGCTAAGACATTATCCGTCTTGGGTCAATATGATAATGGTAATATTCTAACCACAAAAGGAAATAAAGCGAAAAACAAATTAGAATACGAAGAATGTAAAAAGATAGTTAATCAATTAAGACGAGAATTGATTAATAAAAGAGAAGCAGGAGATTTATTTGGCGTTGAACGAAACGGTTCATTTGAAGGAATTGTTAATGGCTTATATCAAACTTTTTCTAAAAAAGAGCTCTATAAAACGATAGAAGAAAAAGCATCGCATCTCTTATACCTGACGATTAAGGATCATCCATTTTCTGACGGCAACAAACGTATTGCTTCGTTTTTGTTTGTTTATTTTTTGGATAAAAATAATTATCTTTATAAAAAAACAGGCGAGAAGAAAATCAACGACAATGCTTTGGTTGCATTGGCATTATTAATTGCCGTGAGTAATCCAAACGAAAAAGAAGTAATGATCAAAATAATTATGAATTTATTAAAATAACATGTCTCTCTCTATCGGAATTGTGGGGTTGCCGAATGTGGGGAAATCGACCCTGTTTCAGGCAATTACCAAAAAACAAGTAGATTGCGCAAATTATCCATTTTGCACCATTGATCCAAACATTGGTGTTGTTGCGGTTCCTGACGAACGCGTGGATAAATTGGCGGAATTAACTCATTCTGCGAAAAAGATTTACGCAACCGTAAAATTTGTTGACATTGCCGGCCTAGTTAAGGGCGCAAGCCAAGGCGAAGGATTGGGCAATAAATTTTTGGCAAACATTCGAGAAGTTGATGCGATTGTTTACGTTTTGCGTTGTTTTAAAAATGCAAAAATTATCAATACTCGTGAGAAAATCGACCCGGTAGAAGATAAAGAGATTTTGGATACAGAAATGGCTCTTAAGGATTTAGATACAGTGGAGAAGCGTTTACAGGGCTTAGCGGTCGAAGTAAGAGCCAATAAGAAAGAGGCAATCAAGGAAAATGAGGTTTTAAAGAAAGCGACCGAATTTTTAAAAACCGGAAAGATTTTAAGTGAGATGGAATGGGAAGAAGAAGAATTGGTTATTTTGCGCAACTATCAGCTTTTGACAATGAAAAAACGTTTGTATTTATTAAATGGAGTAGAAGAAGAAATTCCTGACGAAATTACAAACGTTTTTAAGGATAAAAATTGGCCATATATTATTATTGATATTTTAAGTGAATTTGGAGCCAACGATTTAGGCGCAGAAGAAAGAAAGGAATTGGGATTATCGGAATTATCAAAATTAGACGAATTAATTAAAGAAGCATATCGATTACTTGATTTAATTACGTTTTTGACTACTGGAGCAGACGAAACTCGCGCTTGGACGCTGACCAGAGGCAGTACCGCGCCACAAGCCGGCGGAGCGATTCATACTGATTTTGAAAGATGTTTTATTAAGGCGGAAGTTGTTAATTGGAAAGATTTATTGGACGCAAACGGTTTCGGAAATGCCCGTGAAAAAGGTTTAATTCGCACCGAAGGCAAAGAAGCGATCATCAAAGATGGCGACGTAATTGAAATTAAAAGTAACGCATAATGGATATTCAAAAACTCGAAGAAATTTTAATAAAAGAGAAACAACCGAAATACAGATTAGAGCAGATTAAAAAAGCCATCTACAAGGATGGCGTTTCTTCGTTTTTGGAAATAAAAAACATTCCTAAAGATTTACGAGAATTATTAGACAAAGAAATTCAAATTTTATCGTTTAAACAGGAAAATTTGTTGATTTCTAAAGACAATAAATCGTTCAAAGCATTATTGCGATTGAAGGACGATAATTTTATCGAAACGGTTTTAATTTCTCCTAAACCAGGACTGTGGTCAGTTTGTGTTTCGTCACAAGCAGGTTGTGCGCTGGCTTGCGAATTTTGCGCAACCGGTAAAATGGGGCTGAAAAGAAACCTGGAAGCAGAAGAAATTACCGATCAAATTTTATTTTGGAGGCAATATTCTAAACAGAATATTAGCAATATTGTCTTTATGGGCATGGGCGAACCATTTTTAAACTGGGAAAATGTCGAACAAGCACTATTAGACTTAATTAATGAGGATTTATTTGGTTTTGGCTCGCGTAGTATTTCGGTTTCGACTTCGGGAGTTATGAATAAAGTTGAAGATTTTG
>Ga0172379_10000740_pt1 | contig 77294 bp, 97 predicted proteins | sample GrowelOW334metaG_FD_119756 | JGI IMG/M metagenome (GOLD analysis project Ga0172379, IMG submission 119756) | Groundwater microbial communities from an aquifer near a municipal landfill in Southern Ontario, Canada - Groundwater well OW334 metaG | ecosystem: Environmental > Aquatic > Deep...
ATGAACCAGCTAAGACATCTATTATTAAAAACTAATATAATCTATGAAAACTAAAATAATTCAAAATACAAAATCAATCATCTTAGCTTTAATCTTAACTCTTTGTGTTGGTTATGTTTCTGCCAGCTCTACTTGGAATAATCCTCCTGCTGGAACAGTACCTCCTGCTAATAATACTGATGCTCCAATTAATACTGGGGCTTCTAGTCAATTTAAGGATGGTAATTTATGGATCAAGGCCATAGGTCTTGAGAAGGGTTTGATTGTGGAAAATGGAAATGTGGGGATTGGGGTGGTGGAGCCCACTGCTAAATTGGATATAGCTGGAAATATTAAGATTGTTGACGGAAACCAAGGAGAAGGCAAGGTATTAACCTCTGACGCTGATGGTTTAGCTTCTTGGCAGGCGGGGGGAGGAGGAGGGACATTTGATAATAGTAATTTGTGTTATTGTATTATAAGTGATGCTAACTCAGATACTGCTTGGAAATGTGCAAAATTTGGAGAGGCAGTAACTAGTTGGAATGAATGGCCTGGAGAGTCTAATGAAGGAGGGTACACAGGAATTAAAATTGACCTATGTTCTAATATGATTTATGGTTCTGTGCACTCAACTTCCAGCTGTACTAGTGCTGGTGGAACAATTGTAAGCAATGGAACAAATAATTTCTGCAAGTTTACAGCCAACAGTTGTCCAAGTGGTTGGACTAAATATAGTAATTACTCAACTACTACAGCTAGTACTTGTACAGGAGCGACTGGTACATGTACAGATTTTACACCTTTAACATGTACAACTGGTTATCATGCATTTGGAAATATAACAGCAGAAACTTGTACTTATTATAACCAATCGAAAGGTCTTTTGGGTTGTCCTATTTATTCTAGTGGGAAGACGTGTACAGCTACCGTTAATCAGATTGGGTGTTATTAAAATCAGGATTGATTAAGAAGTACTTGATTTAGAAAAGTAGCTAATTCTTCACCTTTTATTTCTCTCAACGCATTTGGTTTTAGATTTCCTAGTTTTATATTCATAATTCTTTCACGTTTCAAATCAGCAACTTCTTGAAAAAGAGCCGAGCACATTCTTCTGATTTGATGTTTTTTCCCCTCAGTTAAAGTTACCCTAAACGTATTTTCATTTAGGATTTTTACTTTACATGGTTTGGTCATATAACCCTCAATATTTACCCCTGCTTCCATTTTTGCCTTAAAACTAGAACGAAGTTTTTCTTTTGTACGGACCACGTATTCTTTTTCGTGAAAATACTTTGGATTAAGAAGTTGGTCGGTGATGCGTCCGTCATTTGTGAGAATCAGGAGTCCATGAGAGTTTTTATCTAGTCTCCCTAAAGGAAATAACCCCTCCTTGGGAGAAGTAGTTTCAATTCCAATTGGTTTATAGTAGGCAAAATATGCATATTCCTTTTTTTTATTTCCTTTTACTTCTACTTTGTCATTTTCATTCACCTTACTTCCGAGGATAGCGAGTTTGTTATTGATAAAAACTTTTTTCCCTACCACAAGTTCATCAGCTCCTCTTCTGGTAGAGATTTTTTTTAAAGCTAGATATTTATTTATGCGCATTGGGTATAAGTTTGTTTTTTTGTTCATATATTTTCCTAAAAAATAAATAAATAAAATGACTTTTTTCGGTACAGATTTTTTTCTGGTAAAAAAAATCTCTTCGAGTCTGAGGCTCTCAGAACCGAAGGCCTGAAGTTCTCGGCTCGCCAGCCTCGAAACCCCGCGAAAAGTCTTTTTATTTATTTTTTTATTATATCACAATACCTATTTGCAGATATTGAATTATTAAGATACGATGAAGAAATGCGTTTAGTTATTAAAATAGGTACTCAAGTAATTTCCAGCAAAACTGGATTAAATAAGAAGCGAATCAGGCAAATTATCAAAGAAATTGCCGAACTTTTAAAACTCGGACATGAAGTTGTTTTAGTAAGCTCAGGCGCTATCGGGGCAGGACTTTCTCTAGTTAATTTCAAAAACTCCGTGTGTAAAAAGGTTGCAGCCGCAGTTGGTCAGCCGATACTTATGCATAATTACATCAATGGAGCTAAAAAACATAAAATTGTTGTTGGTCAAATTCTTATGTTGAGTGATGATTTCACTAATAAAACAAACTTTAAAAACTTGATTCTTCATATCAATGCGATGCTTTCTCATAAAATTCTTCCAATCATTAACGAAAATGATGTTATGAAAGGAGAAGACCTAATAATCAACGATAATGATATGCTAAGTGCCATAGTGGCGGTAGGAGTAAAGGCAGACAAACTTTTAATTTTGACCAATCAAAATGGACTTTTTACGGATAATCCCGATCATAATAAAAACGCAGAGTTGATCAAAGATGTTTCTCAAATTGACGATAAAATAAAAGCAGTTTGTTCGGTCGGTAAGTCTGATCTTGGGGTTGGCGGAATGTGCGCAAAAATAGCATCTGCTGACTATGCGACCAAAGGGGGAGTAGAAACACTTATTGGCAATGGGGAGAAAAAAGGAATAATATTGAAAGCTGTTGGCAATGATTTTTCTGGTACAAAGTTTTTAGCTAAAAAGAAAAAATAATATGAAAACGCACGTTGTAATTATTGGTTTTGGGACGATGGGCAAAGCTATTGCTAAAGCAATATCAAAAAAAGATCGTAAGATTATAGTTTTTGGCATTGATAAAGATAAACCAAATATGAAGAAAATTATTCAAAAAGTGTCAGAAGCTGATTTTCTAATTCTATCCATCAAGCCACAAGATGCGAAAGAAGTCATTGCAGAAATTAAAGATTACTTTAATAAAAAAACTATTTTAATCTCAATCATGGCAGGTGTTTCAATTAAAGAGCTTATCCGCCTATCGGGGCATCAAAAAATTGTCAGAATGATGCCTAACTTAGGACTTTCTGTCGGACAAGGAATAGCTGTTTGGAAAAAAACAGGACTATCTGTTTTGGAATTCAGAAAAGCTAAAAATTTTATAAATAAAATTAGTGATAATTTTGAAAGTAAAAATGAAGACACCATAAATAAAGTAACGGCTATTTCTGGGAGTGGGCCGGCCTACTTTTTTCTTTTGGCAGAGTCTCTAGTGAATGCATCTTGTAATCTTGGGTTAAGCAAAAATGAAAGTATAAAATTAGTTGAAAAGACTCTTTTGTCTTCTGCTTTCTTAGGCAATAAGGGTAATTATTCTTCTTTAATAAAAAAAGTTGCTTCAAAGGGTGGCACAACAGAAGCTGCTTTAAAAGTTTTTCAAAAAGAGAATTTTAGTGGAATTGTATTAAAAGCCATTACCACTGCATATAAACGAGCACAAGAATTAAGCCATGAATAAAAATATATTGAAACAATTAAATAAAGCCAAAGAAGCTTCTCAAAAATTTAGCTTGTTATCTCACGCTAAGAGAATTTTAATTTTAAAAAATTTAGCTGATGGATTATATAAAAATAAAAAATTAATCATTATTGCAAATTCGAAAGATTTAAAAAAAATTCCCCTAAACAATCCAATGCGTGATCGTCTCTTATTAAATGATGCACGTATTTTGGGGATGATTAAGGAAATTGAAAATCTTATAAAAATACCAGATCCAATCGGAGAAGTTTTTGATTGTCGAAATAGCAAAGAAAATCGAAAACTTAAAATTTGTAAAAAAAGAGTACCCTTAGGTGTAATAGGTGTTATTTATGAATCACGACCAAATGTAACCACCGATGTGGCTTCTATCTGTATCAAGTCTGGCAATGCGGTTATTTTAAAAGGAGGTAAAGAAGCAAGAGAAAGTTATATTATTCTTCATAAAATTATAAAAAATGCCTTAATCGCATCAGGGGCGAATTATGAAGTAGTCCAATTTATAGATCCAAAAACAAAAGAAGCTGCTCTAGATATTGTTTCTGCTAATGGCTTAATTGATGTTGTTATTCCGCGTGGAAGTTCTGGTTTAATAAATTTCGTGAGAACTAACGCCACTATTCCCATAATTGAAACAGGAGCTGGGGTTTGTCATACTTTTGTCGATGAGTCTGCAAAACTTAATTCTTCTGCCCGGATTATTTTTAACGCAAAAACGCAACGTCCAAGTGTCTGCAATGCACTAGACACGTTATTGGTGCATCATAAAATAGCTCAAAAATTCCTTCCATTAGTTGCTGATCTTTTATTCCAAAAGAAAGTAGAAATTTTGGCTGATGCAAAAAGCTTTAAAATATTGCAAAAATATTACCCAACTAATCTTTTGAAAAAAGCTACGATAAAAGACTTCGGGCGGGAGTTTTTGAGCCAACGAATGTCCGTAAAAATTGTCTCCAATATTAATGAAGCGATTAAACATATTAGTCAATATTCCTCCAAGCATTCTGAAGCTATCCTTTCAGAAAAAAAGCAAAATTGTCAAAAATTTTTAGACGAAGTGGATGCGGCGGTAGTTTATGTTAATGCTTCCACTCGATTTTCTGATGGGGCTGTGTTTGGGTTAGGTTCAGAAATTGGTATCGCAACTTCTAAGATTCATGCACGTGGTCCAATGGGGGCCAAAGAAATGACCACTTATAAATGGATAGTGACTGGTCAATATTCTGTTAGAAAATAGATTATTGTTTTGTTGTCGGGATAACTGATCTAATTTGTACAGTTTGGGCATTTTCACTACCGTCAGCATTAGGAGTGCCGATAATTGAAACTTGTGTGCCGATTGCTAGATCAGAGATAGTTCCATCTACTGATTTTGTAACTTTTGTATTATTGTCTACGAAAACTATTTTTGATCCACCAGCGAAAGGGGTTGCTGAGCCTCCTTGGCCAACTCCTTCTGCTATTAGTTGTACTGTGATGCTGTTGGTATCTTTTGCAATAATTTGTCCAATCGTAAACCCTCCTGCGCCCCTTGCACTTCCTTTTACCCCTAGGGGACCATTTTGACCAAAAGCTTGCATGCCTTGATTTTTGGTTGGTGTTTGACTCTTTCCATAAACCATACCTCCATAAAATGCTCCAACCAAAATGATAATTCCTACTATTACCAAACCAATTTTTTTATTATTCATATTTTTTATTTATCATAATAATAATTAACTAATAATTTTTTTACTCATACCTTAATGCGTCTATTGGATTTAATGAAGCTGCATGTTGAGCGGGATAGTAACCAAAAACAATGCCAATCACTGTGGATACTCCAAAAGCTAGTAAGACTGAAGACAAAGAAACTTGAGCTTGCACAATTCCCAAATAAGCTAAACTAACAGATATTAGCCAACCAAGTATTATTCCTATTGTTCCCCCAACAAACGTAATAACAACTGCTTCTGTTAAGAATTGCGTATTGATGTCTTTACGTTTGGCTCCAATGGCTTTGCGTAAACCTATCTCTCTCGTACGTTCTGTTACAGTGGTTAGCATCATATTCATAATTCCAATTCCTCCTACTAGAAGAGAAATACCTGCAACAGCAGCGAGAAGAGTGGTGAAAGTGCTTGTAACACTTGAGGCGGTAGCGAGAATATCAGCTTGATTCATTGTGCCAAAATCAGCTTTGGTCGAATCTATAATATTATGACGATCAAGCAATAATGTTGTTATGTCTACTTGGACTTGGCTAGAAGCATCAGAACTTTCTGCAGAAACATCAATTTCACTTAAATATTTATTGCCAGATAGATATCTTTGAGCGGTCGTATAAGGTATATAAACTATGTCGTCACTATTACTAAAACCAGAACCCCCTTTTGATTTTGTGATACCGATTACTTTATATTCCGAACCAGAAATACGAATTTTTTGACCAACAACATCAGTAACATTTTCGCCAAATAAATCATCTCTCGTGGTTGGTCCCAAGACAGCAACTTTTGAACCGTCTTTTACATTTTGATCTGAAATAAAATTTCCTTCATCAATTGAAACGTTACGAACGGTTGCATAAGATGGTTCAGTCCCCATTATGCTGGTATTAGTGTTTGTTCCTGAAGCAGTTATTTGTTTACGCGAAGAAACTTCCCTTACTACTCCAGCGACATTTGAAATCTGGGTTTCTATTGCATCAGCATCTTCTAAGGTTAATGTTTGAGCTCCACCACGAGCAGCATTTGGACCACCACTAAAAGAACGAGTAGCTCCAGGAGTAATCATAATTAAATTTGCTCCAATTGATTCAATACTCGAAGAAATTGAATTTTTTGAACCTTGACCAATTGCGGTCATGGCAATAACTGAAGCAATACCAATAACAACACCAAGCATAGTAAGCCCTGTTCTAACTTTGTTTGAAAAAAGTGCACTATATGTTTCTTCTAAAATGTCTTTTATTTTCATAAAGTTTTTTTATCACTTAATATCATTCCATCTTTGATATGGATAATTCTATCTGCATGCTCTGCAACATCTTGTTCGTGGGTGATAAGAATAATTGTACGACCCAAATCACGATTTAATTTTTGAAAGGTAGCTAAAACAATTTCTCCGGTTTTTGTATCAAGGTTTCCAGTTGGTTCATCTGCCAGAATAAGTGCTGGATTATTTACAAGGGCGCGGGCAATAGCTACACGTTGAATTTGTCCGCCGGAAAGTTGGTTGGAAAGATGTCCAAAATGACTTTCTCCCAGCCCAGCGTCAAACAACGCTTTTTTCGCACGTTGATCTCGTTCAGCGCCATGAATCCCTTCATAAACAAGCGGTAAGGAAACATTTCGCAAAACTGTTGTGCGTGGCAAAAGATTGAATGATTGAAAAACAAATCCAATTTTATCTCTTCTGATATCTGCCAGTTCGTCGTCGGAAAGAGTGGAAACATCTTTTCCGTCAAGAAAATAAGTTCCAGAAGAAGGACTATCAAGCGCCCCTAAGATATGCATCAGAGTTGATTTACCAGATCCGGATGGTCCCATAATGGCAACATATTCTCCATTTTTAATAGTGAAAGTTATATTATTTAGGGCTTTGAAATCTTCTTCCCCGCTTTTGTATATTTTGGTAATATTTTTAATTTCAATCATAAAAAATTACATTCCCGGAGGACCTCCTCCACCTAACAAACTTTTAGTGCTAGTGGTACTGTTTTTAGTGGTACTAGTGCTAGTGACAGTACGAGAAACAACCTGATCTCCTTCTTTTAGCCCTGAAATAATTTCTGTGTTGGTGTCGTCAGAAACTCCAATTTCTACTGTTACTTGATTAGGAGCTATACTAGAAGGTGTTCCTTGGGAACCTGTACTGGGGGCGGGAAGTGGAGTAGCAAACATCAAAACATATTTCACAGTGCCTTGAGTTTTTATTGCACTAGAAGGAATCATAAGCGTATTTGTTTTTGAATCAGTAATAATTGAAGCAGAAACGCTCATACCTGGTTTTATTTGATCATTTTCTGTGTCAAAAGCAATTTTTATACTATACGACACAACACCGCTAGAAACTGTTCCCATAGTATCAATTTCTGCCACAGATCCGGTCATTGATAGATTTTCTATTGCATCAAAAGTAATTGTTGCTTTTTGTCCAAGTTTTATTTTTGCCACATCTACTTCGTTCATTGAAAGAGTAGCAATTTTTTTATTAGTGATTATTGAACCAAGTGTACCTGAAGCAGTGTCTCCAACCTTAGCAGAGACGCTTGCAATTGTTCCATCAAAAGGTGCAGAAACATAATAATCAGCTAAAGCTTGTTGCGCATCAGCTAAAGCATTTTGTTTTTGAGTGACAGTAATCAAAGCGTTTTGCATGTCAATATCATTACTTGGGATAGAGTCTTTATAACTTTGAATATTTTCTTTAGCGGTGAGTAAAGCAGAGCTGTGTCCATTGATCGTATTTGTATATCCAGATAAAGTACTTTGGGCTGAAGTAAAATCAGATGAGCGTCCTGTATTTTCTGCTAAATAATTAACATAATTGTTCAAATCTTTTATAGCATTGGATAAAAGTTGAGTTGTGTCGTAAGTTTTACTAATCAAGGCATCAATCTCACTTTGCTTAGAATTATAATCTAGAGTATTGAAATCATTTTTGTTTTTATCATAGGCTGTTTGGGCGGTATAATAAGCTGTTTCTGCTGTAGTTCTGTAATCTATTGCAGTTTTTCCACTGTTTCGTGCGGCATTATCTGACAGGGTTCCCTGAGCTAAAAGATTTTGAATTCCATTTAAAGTAGAAGGTAGATCTAAGAAAGTAGTCGAAACAGTGTTAAAACCATCAACATAAACTTTGGTTAAGCTTGCATTGGTGTTATCGTTAGAGTTTTGAATTTGAAGTTTCTGTAAAGATAAATTTGCACTTTGCAAACTTATTTTGGCATCTCGGATAGTTTTTTCTGCATCAGAATTGTCGATTGAAAAAAGTGTTTTACCTTTTGTAACTTTATCACCAGCTTTTACTCCTACATGAGTAATTGTTCCAGAAACTTTTGCAATCAAATCAATTTGGCTAGAGCTTTCTACTTGTCCACTTGCGGTAATAGAGGAGATAATCGTTCCTTTTTGTACTTTTGTTGTAATATATTGTGTTTCTCCGGCAGAACTGGTTATCTTTATATAAATTGAATATCCTCCATACAAAACAGCTATTATTATAATTATACTAATAATTTTATGCGCAATGGCAAAGGCTTTAATCTTCAAGAAAAAGTTTTTCATATAATTATAATTTATTATTGTATTGGTGTTAGTGCCTGAGGGGGAGGAGGAGGGATAGGCATACCAGCTGGCATTATTCTGATAAGTTTCGCCTCTATTTGGCCTTGAGCATTTGGAGATCCGATAATCACAACAAAATCATCAATTATAAGGTCGCTAGCCTTAATTTCTGACATCATTTTTTGTATTTTTGTATCATCTTTTAGTAGAATTACTTTTTCTGTATTATCTTTGTCCTGGACGATGATTGTCGGCAAAGTTATTTTTATTATTTTACCAATAGCTCCATTGGCATTTGGGAAATTATCTTGACCAAACATCGGACGATTGGGCCTCATTCCGAAATTATGTTCATAATTGTCTCCCCATGCACGTCCGAAAGATGCCTTACGAAAACCGACTGTGATTCCAGCTGAAAAGATTAGCAGGGCAACTATAATAACCCCAAGTACACACAAAACTTTTAAAGTGATTCTTGATTCAAAAACTTTTTTTATATCCTCGTATATTTTTTTCATTTTTTATATAGCTTAATTAAGCCGTTAATAATAATTGATTTCTAATAATTTGTTTCATTAAATATTTTAATGATAAAAAGAAAATAAAAACTAAAGAAAGAGTAAAAACTATACTTAATACAGGTAAGGACTCTGCAAGAGAGAACACAAATTCTCTCCAAGCAGAAAGGATTAATCCACTATCAGAAAAAGCCAAAGATAGGTATTCATAAAAACCAGATTGGGCTAAATCACTCCCTAATATTTTAAAGGCTGGCACTAATCCAACCAAAGAGGTGATTCCCACTAAAACAAAAAGCCATAATTTTATTTGAGTATTATGTTTTTCACGCTTCACTAGAGTAAGCCAAATATTTTGACTTAAATTAAGGTTTTCTTCATACTTAGCTTTTTGAAACACCTTAGTTAATCTGTCTTGCATATATAGAAGGGTATACGTAACAGCAAGTCATTTTGGTGCAAGATCTTGGAAAATTATAAATTAAACTTTTTTCGGTACGGATTTTTTGAAGCTTAAAAAATCCTGAAGTTTTTGCGCCGTCGCGCTCAAAACCCCTTCAAAAGTTTATTTATAATTTTCCAACATCCTTCGCATTTCTATAATAGCTCTACGGTGAATACTTTTAACAGTATTTAGTGGTTTGTTTAAAATACGCCCTATTTCTTCAAAAGTCATTTCTTCTTGATAATGGAGAATTAAAACTTCTTGGTAACCTGGACGAAGTTTCGCTAGTATTTTATTTAAAAAAATGCTATCTTCCAATTTTTGCAGAGCTTCTTCTGGTAACAAGTTTTCATCTGGTATCTTTTCAGCTAAAGAATCTATATCTTCATCATCTTCGTTTTTTATATCAGAAAATAATAAGCTCTTCTTTTTTCTTAAAAAATCGGTCACAGCATTTCTGGCAATAATAAAAATCCAAGTTTTAAAGCTTGCTTTTCGTAGATCAAAACGCGCAATATTTTTCCAAGCTTTTATAAAAATTTCTTGAACTAGGTCAGATGCCTCATTTTTGTTGGTGAGGCGCGCAGTAAAATTATAAAGTGGTGTTGTATAGCGAGTGATTAAAACTTTAAACGCTTCTTCGTCACCATTTTTATACAAAACAATGATTTCTTCATCTGATTCATTTGATAGCATTTTCTAAATATACCCCCACCCCTATTTAAAATCAAAGAATATAAAAATAGGTGTGGGGGTATAACATAAAAAAACTCCGACCAGAGGTTGGAGTTTTTTTATGTTGCTTCTTATTGCACTGTAGTGGTTGTAGTTTTCTTACCAGATGGAAGATCAGAAATAACTGTAGTTTTTTTACGGAAAGACTGATCAAAAATGTATCTAGCTAAAAATGCAAGGATGAGGATCAAGATAAGCAATAGAAGCCATCCGAATAGATTTGTTGGAAGAAAGCCAGCTCCAAATACGTTTGCTCCAAGTGGTAAGATAGTTGTTTCATCTTTTGTTGCACTCCAGACTTGGGCAGAAACATTAGCATTGACTGATTGAGGTTGTCCAGCAGGGTCTGTATAACTTAAAGTTGCAGGGAAGTTCAAATTTGTTCCTTCAGCAATATTGTCTCGGACTCGAGTTTTGATGGTAACAGTTCCTTGACCATTGGCCTTCAGAGTTCCTAAAGTAAAGATTAAAGTATTTCCAGATCTATTTGGGTTATTTGGATTTGAAGAAATGTAATCTACTTCATAGGGAAGATCTACCCTTAGGGTAAGATTAGAAATTGCTCCTGTGCCTATATTTTGATAGCTGACGGTGTAGTTAATTTCATCTCCAGGACGTGGTCTAGTGTTGTCTATCGTCGGAACGATTGGTTGGTTGCGATCAACAGAAGAGGTAATAAGGACAAGTGAAGTCGGAATAGGTTTTGGATTAACGATTGTTTGATTACGAACGGTTATTGTTTCTGAATCTACAGCAGTCCCGAAATTATTACTACAGGTAAGGGTAAAAGTTCTACTGCCTGTTAATGATCCAGTGTAGAAACTTCCTGGACCAATGCTTTTTGTTCCTGCCCATCCAACAGATCCTCCTGATGCATTACAATAAGTCGCATTGGTAGTAATCCAACGAAGAGTAGCAGAACCGTTGTAGGCTACATTTGTCTGATCGGAATAAAGCACTACTGTTGGACGATTGTTAACAACAATATTATATCTGCAAGGGAGTACTCCGCCGTAATTTATGGCACTTGTATCTCGGCAAGTTTGAATAATGTATGTACAAGGCAGTACACCTCCGTAATTATTAGCATTTATATCTTGGCAAGTTTGAATGTAGTTATTATATCTGCATGGCAATACTCCACCATAATTTATAGCACTTGTATCTCGGCAAGTTTGAATGTATGTACAAGGTAATGTTCCTCCATAATTGTTGGCACTTGTGTCTTGGCAAGTCTGTTGTTGATATTGGTTTACATAAACAGTGGCTGCAGCGCTTGCTTGCTGTCCATTTGTGCCATAACAAGTGATTGTATAATTATTTGTATACGTTGGATAGACAGAAGAAGATCCGGAAGTTGCACTGCCTCCGTTCCATGAACCAGAACAATAAGATGCATTAGTAGAATTCCAAGTCAAAATTGAACTATTGCCATTCTGAATAGAAGAAGGATTGGCATAAAGAGTGACGGTTGGAGTTTGGGTTGTTTGATTTACAGAAACAGTAGCTGAAGCACTGGCTTGCTGTCCGGTACTATTCACACAAGTAACACTGTAAGTGGTAGTGACGTTTGGATTAACTATTCCTGATCCACTTGTAGCGGTACTGGAAGTCCAATAAGAAGAACAAGAAGTTGCGTTTGCAGAATTCCAGACTAAGGTTGAATTACCTCCATATTGAATACTAGATGGATTGGCATAAAGAGTGACGGTAGGAGTTTGCACAAAACATGCTTCATTTGTATATGACTGAGTAGAAGATCCAGAACAATAAGCTCCACCGTTACTTGGACTTGGATTGGTGCAGGTACGAGTTTGAGTGCCTGAATATCCACATTGAGTACTCTTAGCACTCCAGTCGCTCCAGCCACCGTTTACAGGCACTGAACATGGGGGATTTGTATATGATTGACTAGAAGGTCCAGAACAATAAGCTCCACCGTTAGCAGGAGTTGGATTGGTACAAGTACGAGTTTGAGTGCCTGAATATCCACATTGAGTACATTTAGCACTCCAATCACTCCATCCTCCGTTTACGGGAGTTGGGGCAGGGGTACAGGAAGGAGTAGTGAAATTCAAAGTATCACCAATAGCCTTGCCATATCTATTTGAAGCCATTGCTCGATAAGAATATAAACTATTTTCAGAAAGATTGTTTATTGTTGCTGAAAAAAATTGATCAGAAGAAAAAGTTTGACTTGGAGTGCTGTAGATAGTTGAATTACCTGGCCCCCAATCAAACCATACGGTAGTAGGTGAGCCATGAGTTACAAAATCACCCTCTATTGTGGCACTATGGCAACTTAAAGCTATAGGCCCTGCCAAAGCAATTTTAGTAGGAATTAAAGTAGAGGCAAAAAGACCAAACAGAGCAATAGCGCTTATTGTTAAAAATTTTGTTTTAAATGTTGTATTTTTCATAATATGATTTTTATCATACTAGTTTACCTTTGTCAAGTATTACTAGATAATAATTTTAATTGTATAAAAGTAAAAATCGACATTTTTACCCTTCCGGAATTATCAATGATAAATATTAATTTCCATTAATAACTTTGGAAGGGAGAGGAGATGCATAACATCTCCTCATAGATTGATTAAAACTTATAGGAGGGATTTTAGAAGAATTTAATGTGTGTTAACGTCGGGAGGTTGTCCTCCGTCGCTACCACCTTTTGAGCCAGATAGTGCCCATACTGCTAGCCCGGTTAATATGATGCCAGCAATAGTCAACTTTCCCCAATGCTGACTCAACAAGGATGGTTCTTCAACCTTTTTATCATCGGCGGGGATTAATGGAAGCGGGTCTTTTTTTAAAGCTTCCATTTCGCGTGTTGCGGGTTTGGTTTGCTCCTCTTTTATGAGAAACAGTTTGTTATATCCTGCGACACACCCGCAGAGATATAACTCACTTCCTTTGACCGCTACTTGAGCCTTATCAGAAAGTTCCGATAAGACTGCTTTGTTAGAACGTGTGGAATTCCAAATACGAGTCCCCACCAACTCTCCTGCTGGGGAGCACATAACACCGTCCGGCAGTTTTTTCAGTACTTGGGCTTCGGGGTATTCCACCTCCTGTCCAAACTGAAGGTACCTTCCTTGACCCGTGGGGTCAGGCCTTCCTTCTTCCGCCCAGGCTAGCACGGAGAAGCCCAAAATTGCCGCGGCCATTATAATGGCCAAACCTAATCTTTTCATCTTGTAACCTCCATTTCTAAAGAATTTTTTAGGGTTAAATCCATAATATCGTTGGGACTATTCCCCCCCTTTTTTTGTTTTACTTACAATGTACTTTTGGGGACAACCCCCATATATTTAAAAGGATTATTCCTATTATTTTTCAAATAGAATTGTATCATAGATGGGTCAAAAAGTCAATAGTCCTAAATAGAGTATTGCTTAGCCTAAAAAATTTAATTTTTATATAAAAATCTTTGATTCTATAATTAAATTTGAATTTTGTATTAGTGCCCTCGGCAGGAATCGAACCTGCATCGCAACTTCCGCAAAGTTGCGTCCTATCCATTGAACGACGAAGGCAATAACTTTAGATTAACAGTTTTTTTTAAAAAGTCTATCAGAACCCGAGAGCTTCCATGATTTTTTCTGAAGCGTGCTCTTTCATTTCAACTTCGGGAATATTTTTAGAAAGCATGATGGAGTGAATATCTTGCGCTATTGTTTTATCTATCGGCATAGAAATAATTGGCATGAAAGCTCTTTCTGAATGTATAAAAAATATTGGTTTTAGATCCGTTTCTTCCTTGAGGTCTACTTGAATCCAAAAAGATTTTATATTTTCATAAGGATAAAGACGATTTCTGATTGTTAAGCCCTTTTGATTTAATTCATAAGTAACCATATCTGGTTTTTTAATGGCAAAAAATCCTAACAAGACTCCAGATAGTATTAAAAGTACTGCAAAAAAATAATTTTCAAAAATAATAGAGGCGATGGAACTGGTTACCACAATAATTCCGAGAGCCCAAAACCAATCAGGGCTGCGATCCTTTTCTTCGTATTCTAAAGCAGACCAAATTAATTTTTCATCAGAGTTTTCAATTATTTCCATAGAATAATTATACTAAATTTAAACGTTTATTGCGATAGAAGAGCAAGATATCTATTGAGACCATTATACTATTGAGAATATAAAGATAAATTACTGGATCAAAATTGTAAAAAATCTTATGTAAAATTCCCGAGATATAACCAAATAAAATTACCAATAAAAATAACAAGCTTTTTCCATTATTTTGTCGAGAAGTATAAGAACGATAAATAGAAAAAGGCCAAGCAAAACCGAAACCTAACAACATTCCAATTTCAAAAATAGACATATATTTATTATAACATAACCTAGAGACAGGTTGTGCATTTGTCTAGGCTTCACACAAGTTTTTTGCTATACTTTATAGATATGAAAGATAAGAAATTTACACTTTTTCATTTATTTTGGGGGATTGTAGGATTATTAATTGCTCAAGCTTTTCTCTTTTGGTTTTGGCCTAATGCAAGTATAAATACAGGCTTGATTTTGATTTTTGGAATAGTGGGGGTGGGGATGAATATCTATGTGGCTATTGAAGCCATTGAAGAAGTGAGTAGTCGTTTAGAGATGCTCATTTTTTTATCTCTTATCGTTTTAGAATTTATTCTATTTTTCTCTTTTGAGTACTGGTTTCTTATTTTAGAACAACCAGCAAGTTTTCCTACACTGACGGCTGACTTTCTTAATCTTGTTTTACATAGTACTATGGTGTTTATTTTTAATCCGATTCATTTACCAGCAACCGCGGTTGGGAGTGCTCTTATCCTCATTAATACTCTTGGTACTTTAGGTCTTGTTTTATTTATTCTTCAAAATGTTTGGCAACTTCGTCCCGCTAATCCTGATTCTCTCTAAGTTATTTTTTGTTTTAGTGCTTGCAATTTTTTCAATAAAAATGGATGAATAATCTTTTCTTCATCGTGTTCAATGAATTCTTGGGTGGAAACTGCAAGCCCCGCTTGTTCATACTCAAAAGCTTTTTCCATAGCTTGATATTTGTCTACTTGTCTGGCAAATGAAGATACTGAATCTTGTCCATTTTCAAATCTCATCCATAATTCAAAAATTATTTTCCCTTTCTCTCCTAGCTTTTCACAAATTCTAGTCATAGCCGAGAGTTCAAGCTCATGTTTTTCTTTTCTTAAAATTTCTTCATTTACATTAGTTTTAAGAATAGCCAAATCTCCAACTGCCGGGTCTGATTCCGGCCAGTCATGAATTTCTAACATATCTAAAAGTTCTTCTAGTTCTTTCGAAGAGAATTCTGTGAGAGAATCAATTTCAGAAATAACTAAATTCCTAGTAGAGATAATGTGTTCTTGGACAGACTCAGGATTCTTTACATCCCTATTAACCCAGCCTGTTCTTTTTAAAGCTTGGAGATTTCTTATTACATTAGGGGCAAGATTAGAATATTTTAACTTAAATTTATTTTTTGGGAATGGTTCCATGCGTAGCACTGGCAATAAGGTTATTTCAAATTTAGTTGTAACTTGATTTTTTGAGCAATCTCGTCAGCCGTAAAATTAGCTTTAATTAAAAAATCATTGGCTCCCAAGGATAGGGCTTTTTTTCTATCCTCTTCCTCTCCCAAATTAGTAAGCATAATAACCGGTAAGTTTTTAATTGCGTTGTTTTGATGTGAACGAATTTTTTCTAGTATCTCAAAACCATTCATAGATGGTAAGATAATATCCAATAAAACAATTAATGGAGCAAATTCTTCAATTTTTTTTATAACAACTGCTCCATCATCTACGATAAAAACATTAAAACCATCTATTTTTAATTTTTTTAACAAAATATTAGATAAAAATGAATCATCTTCAACTAATAAAACCTTAGTACCTTCATTTGACCCATCTTCTTTTTTTATATTTATATCTTCTGATTTACTTAAAACACTACTGATTTCTTCTTTTTTTATATTTATATCTTCTGATTCACTTAAAACATTTTTGACTTTTTCCACAATCTCTTCTACATCAATCTGGGCCTTAATCATATAATCAATTGCTCCCAATTTTTTTATTTTTTCCAGTTCAACCGGCTGACCTGAATTAGAAATGATTATTATTGGAATTTTGTTGTTCTTTTTTTGCAAATTTTCCATAACTTCATAACCATTCATCTTCGGCATAATGATGTCAAGCAGAATTATATCCGGGTTCCATTCGTTAATTTTTGCTAAGCCATCTTCACCATTAACACTAATTTTTACGTCATAACCTACTTTAGTTAATTTTGCTGACAAGACATTAGCTAATACTTCCTCGTCTTCAATTATTAATATTTTTTTCATATTTATTTATGTATATTATAAACTATTTTATTAAATATTTCCAACAATAGGAATAAAAAAGTCTACTTCTGTGCCCTTACCTTCTTCGCTTTTCAAACTAATCGTGCCATTATGTTTTTCTATAATATTCTTAACTAAAAATAATCCCAATCCAGATCCTTCCGTTTCCAGCTTAATCGCATTAGCTGCTCTAAAAAACTTAGAAAACAACTTTGGTTGATCAGTGTCTGGGATACCCACTCCCTGATCTTTAATTTTAACATGCAAACTCTGCTTGTCAATTTCAGCAAGAATTTGAATTTTTCCGTATTCGGGAGTGTAATTTATGGCATTACTTAATAAATTTTGCATAACCATGACCATTCTTTCTTTATCTAAAGATATTTTTGGTAGTCCGGTGGGGATTTCAACATTTAACTCTTGATGATTTTTTGCCACCAAACTATCGATATTACTAATCGCTATATCTAAAACTTCTTTAAAATCAGAAATTTCAAAATTAAATCCGAATCTGCCTTCTTCAATACGGGAAACATTTAATAAATCATTAACTAATCTAATTACTCTCTCATTGCTTATATATCCTTTATTTAATAATTCTTGCTGTTCCGCGTTTAATTTTCCGGCATCACCTTCTAAAACCATCTTAATTCCCCACTTAATAGCTGACAGAGGGGTTCTTAGTTGATGGGCAGCTATGGAAATAAATTCTGACTTGATTTTATCAATTCCTTTTTCGCGAGTGGTGTCATAAAATATTTTCATCACGCCAATCTGCTCGTTATTAATATCTAATACTTTAGCTGTAATAACTTTATAGGTAGATTCTCGTTGATTTTCTTTTATAGTAATTTCTTCATTTATAAAAATTTGTTCCTTGGTATTTTCCTTAATTTCCTTAATCTCATAATATTTTTTAATAACTGATTTAAAATTGGAAATGCTAAATTTATTGTCTGTAGCTATTTGTTTATCTAAATCGGCGTTACTTAAACCAAAAACCCTAGAAGCAGCCGGGTTAATTATATTGATTTTATAATGTTTATCTAAAACAATGATTGGGTCAGTAAAATTAGCAATAATAGCCATGGTTTTATTTTTTTCCTTTTCCATTTCTTCGCGAGCCTTGGTGTTGTCTTCTAAAATATTAAGTAAAGCTTTTTTTGATTCATCTAACTCTTTTATTTTATTTTGTAGCTCTTCAGTTTTTTTACTTACTTTTTTTTCTAAATTTAAATTTAACTCTTCTAATTCCTTGGCTAACTTTTTAGTTTTTTCTTCTTTTATAATTTCTTGATTAGCTGATTTAATTAAAAGATAGCCGATTATTATATAAAGTAAAAATATAATTGAACTAATTATTCGTGCCTGTCCGCCTTGAGTTAAAAATATTTGAATAAATAAAACTAAGCCGATTAACATCGTTAGTAGTTCTGTCAAAACCAACTTAATTTCAAATAAATTATTTTTTAAAATAGCATATGCTGTGAAAATTACTAAAAAAATAGATAAATAGGGGGTTAATTCATTAGAAATAGGGTTAACGGTGCGATCAAACACCGGCCAAATTCCGCTAAAAATTAAAGGGCCAATAGTTGATAATAATACTCCCCAAATAAAATATTTTATTTGCCATTTTTTAAAGCCAGATTCTTTATAATATGCTCTAACTAAATAATAAAGTCCCAAACAAGAAATTAAAACTACGAAAGGTTTACCTAATAAAATATTTAAAGTTCCGGTGGTTTCAGAGTTAAGGTATGGATAATCCGGACTAACGGCAGTCATAAAATATGGTGTAGCTATAGCCATATAACTCATGAGTATTCCGGTTACGTTTAAAAAAATAATTTTTAACCTTATATACTTAACGTGATTAGTAAAATAATAAACAAAAATCAGATAATAAGCGCTAAGCATAAAGGCTCCTACCCAATGGGCTCTAGACCAAAATAATTTATTGCTGTTAGGGAAATATACAGCCGCCCAACTAAAACACAATGAAGCATAAAAGAAAAAACACCAACCTAAATGAAACGTAGCTTTGTTTTTGCCTCCTCGCCATACTATATAAGCCGCTAGAATATTCAAAAGGGCGAGAATAAACATTATAATAGCTTTGATTTTTTCAATATCCATGACTATTTTTGATTATTTTCTGTCAATCTAGTAATTTCTTTTTTTAATTCTATCATTTTTAATTCTCTGCCCACTACTTGTTTTTCGAATCTCTCTAGCTCAGCAACTTTATTATCTAATTCTTGATTGCTGGCAATTAATTTTTCACTATGTTGGGCTAATTCTTTAGTTTGTTCGTTTAACTGCTGCCCTTTTTCTTTAAGTAATGCCTCTCGTTCAAATAATATTTTGGCGCTATAACCAGAAAATGATCCAACGATGATATAAAAAATAGCTGTGGTTACTGTTTTTGTTAAAGCAATAGATAAATTTTGAAACTCAATAGTTGTTACGTCATAACGGGGGATATGGGCAATAATTCCGTAATATTCAGCTACAACTAATAAATTAATTAAAACACCAGCAACAATGGCGGTTACAATTGAGCCTCTGTACCCAAAAATTAACGAAGCGGAAACTACTGGCATAAAAAAGAAAACTGTAGAGATACTTTCAACTCCTCCGGCCGAATGCATAATTATGATAAAAAAAACCAACTCTAAAATAATCTGAACATAATTAATTAAAGTTAACAATCCTTTAGAAAAATTCTTTTGTACCTTCTTTATCGCAAAATATAATATTAAATTTATAACTCCAAAAATAATAAATAATAAAACCATAGTGGCAAAAGGAAAGCCAACATTAGAGTGGCTGATAGTTTTAGTTAAAACACCGATTAACAAAACTGCAACCATATAAATCCAGCGAGTTTTAATAATCCACTCGCTAGTAGTGATTTTTCGTTCTAAGCTTCCGTTCACATCTTTTGACATAAAATTATTTTAGCTGTCAATTAATTTTAAAATCTAAGTTTTATTAATTGGTAAAGTAAAGCTTACTTCTGTGCCTTTACCTTCTTCGCTTTTCAAACTAATCGTGCCATTATGTTTTTCTATAATATTCTTAACTAAAAATAATCCCAATCCAGATCCCTCTGTTTTCATCTTAATCGCATTGGATGCTCTAAAAAACTTAGAAAACATTTTAGGTTGATCTTCTTTAGGAATACCTACTCCTTGATCTTTAATTTTGACATTAAGATACTGCTTATCAATTTCAATAATTATTTGAATTTTGCCATATTCTGGAGTGTATTTTATAGCATTACTTAATAAATTCTGCATAACCATGACCATTCTTTCTTTATCTAAAGATATTTTTGGTAGTCCGGTGGGGATTTCAACATTTAACTCTTGATGATTTTGGGTCACTAGACTATCAACGTTGCTAACAGCTACATTTAAAATTTCCTGAAAATCAGTTTTCTCAAAATTAAATCCAAATCTGCCTTCTTCAATACGGGAAACATTTAATAAATCATTAACTAACAGGATAATTCTTTCATTGCTTTGATACCCTTTATTGAGTAGTTCTTGCTGTTCGGCATTTAATTTGCCCATATCGCCATCCAATATCATTTTTATTATCCACTTAATAGCCGAGAGAGGTGTTCTTAATTGATGAGCGGCGATAGAAATGAATTCAGACTTCATTTTATCAATTGCTTTTTCACGTGTTGTGTCGTAAAAGATCTTCATTAATCCGAGATAATTTAGATTTTTATCCAAAACTTTAGAAGTAACAACTTTATAAACCCTTTCTTCGTTGTTATACGTAACAATAGCTTCTTCCAGTTTGGTGCCATCCGATTCCTCAATCAATTTTTCAACCGAGAATTTATTATGAATAATGTTGGCAAAATTATTCAAACTAAAGTTATTGCTATCTAATATTTCAATACCCAGATCATTATCACTGATGTTTAAAATTTCTTTGGCTGAGGAATTAAATAGTGCTAGCTTGTGGTAATTATTTAAAAAAATAATCGGGGTTGAAAAACTTGATACTAAAGCCATGGTCTTCTCTTTTTCTGTTTCAGCTTTTTTCTTTTCTTCGTTGACATCCTCCAGCATATTCAGCAAAGCTTTCTGAGATTTTTGTAGCTTTCCTTCACTTTCCTTAAAACTTGTAAGATCAAAAAAACTTATAAAAAAACCAATAATTTCTCCTTGTTGATTTTTTCGCAGTAAAGTAGAAACACCGACATAAATCTGATTTGTGTCTTTAGTTTTAAAAATAACCTCTAGAGAAGACAATGACCCTTTTTCGATTGTTGTTTTGGTTATTTGTTCAACATCTGAATTGCTGAGAAGTTTTTTTAATGTCTCGCCAACAAGTTCTTCTGTTCCATATCCAGAAATTTTTTCTATGGATGGATTTGTTTCTAAAATAATGCCCGTCGGACTAACCATGCATATTGGTAGAGGTAAAAAAGAAAATAAATCACGCGCGTAGCTTTCTAGTAATGTCAAATCATCCAGCATAATGGCAACTTTATCTTTTTCTGAAGTGAGGTTTTTTATTTCCATGTTACTTTATATTCATGATATTCATCTCCTCGGGAAAGACACTTTGTTTCTTCGAAATTGATTTCGTCGCTTTTAAATAACATATGAAAAAATCCACAAAAATAACTTCCTAGATACATACAGAAAATAGGATGTAATTCGTTGTTATTTTTTATTTGGAAAATTGAATATTTTTTTTCTTCATTAAGCTCTAAAGGGATAAGATCTCCTGAAGTATAATGTTTATGCCAAATTTTGGGGGCTTCTTCAAAAAATACCTTTTCCTTAGAAAGGAAATAATTAATAAACAATTTGAGCATTAGCGATGTTTTACTGGCAAACATTCCCATTTCTTTCATTTTTTTATCATCAAAAGAGAAAACTTTCTTTATAGCTAGCAGAGAAATAACACGTAAACCTATAGGATTAAAAGATAGTGTTTCAATTTTTTTATAATCAATTGGACAACCAAGAGAAGCTAACTCTTCTTCTAACTTCTTTAATCCATCTTCACCCTTTTCTCTCAAAATATAGTTGCAGTCTGTTTTAAAAACTACCCCTCTAACTTCTCCCGGGGAAGCCATTAATTTATCAATCAATTCTTTATTTAATTCTTGGTTCATAATAATATATTAGATTAATTTTTAATTTGTTGTATTAATTTTAGCGTTTGTTATTTTTTTAATTTCTTCTTTTAATTCTACCATTTTCAATTCACGATCAACAGAAAGTTCTTGAAATCTTTTTAGGTCTTTCATTTTATTTTCTAAGTCCTCAGTTCTTTTTTGTACTTGATTGTCTAAATTATTAGCTATATCTTGTAATTCTTTTGTTCTGGCGAGAACTCTTTCTTCTAGTACAGCTTTGGATTTTTCTAATTCGACTTTTGTTTTTTCTAACTCCCCGGTTCTTTTTCTAAGAATGTCGGTAAGACCACTGGTTGCAAGGCCGGACAAAATAAACGTTACAAAAACAAAAGAAAGAGTGGCAACAACATATTTGGGATCTAGATAGAGATTTTCCCTGAATTGAGCAAAGGGAATATAGGGAATTATCTGAAAGTATTCCAAACAGGTCAATGCTCCGAACCACAAAAAAGCAACCAGGCTTACCAAAGTTCCTTTTATTTTATCTAAAACAATATTGCAATAAATAATAGTAAAAAGATAAAAAATAACTCCTATCCATACGATGCCACCATTAGCATAGATAATAATTGTTAAAAAAAATAATTCAAATATAGTAGAATAGACAAGATATAAATTGCTGATTCCTGAAACAGTTTCCATTTTCTTGACTAGGGTTTTAAAAATAAGAGCACTTATAATCCAAAAAAAGATAATTAGAACAGTAAGCCAAGTGTATTGAGAATGGGGGAAAAAATCTAGTGACCAAATAAGCAAAACGCCCAAAAAAAATGAGATAAGCGTTACAAGTCTTAGCTTTAATGTATATGCAGTTTTATCAAGAATGTCCCTTAACTCTGGGGTTTCGTCTAAAACTTTAATTGGCATAAAATTTCTTGATGAATTATTTTTATACTTCTATTTTAGCATATTTAAATAGGAATATATATTGAAAATTAATAAGCTACCATTTAATTAAAAATTGATGGTACTCATCTCCTCGGTGAACGCATTTTATCTCCTGACAATCTATTATTGTCTTAGTGTCAGAAGCCAACTTTACTATATTTGAAAAATAACCACTAAGATGTAAGCAATGTATTGGGTGAAAATTAAAATTTTTAATGTCTACAATTATATATTTTTTTTCCTCATTTATTTCTTCAACAACTAAATCACCAATCGTGTAATATTTTCTCCACATCTCAGGTGCCTTTTGGGCCAAAGAATTCATAGAGCCCATATAATATTGGAAAAATAATTTAATAATATAAGAAAGCTTAGAGCCTAAAATGCCAATTTCTTTCATTTTTTCATCACTAAAATTAAAAGTTTTCTTTATAACAAGTAATCCTATTATTTCTTGCCATATTGGGTAAAATTCCCACTTATTTAATTCTTTCTGTCCTCTTGTAACACCAAGACGGGCTACTGCTTCTTCAAACTTTTTTAACCCTTCTTTACCTTTTTCTTTAATAATAAAATCACTCTCGTTTATAAGAGCTATGCCTCTTACTTCACCCTTTTTGTTCATCAATTGACTTATTTCTTCTTGCAAAATTATTTCTTCCATATAATTTAAAAATTATTCTTTATATTTCTATTTTAACATATTTTAATAGGAATATATGGAGTTGCTTTCAATGCGGAGGCGGTGAGATTCGAACTCACGGTGCCTTGCGGCACTCCTGTTTTCAAGACAGGTGCACTAAACCACTATGCGACGCCTCCGTTTATTTAATTTTTACCGAGCTTAGTTAATCCAGAGACCTCATTGTACTAAATACTATGCGACGCCTCCATACCACAAACCCTACTGTATTTTTGCTTTTTTCTCAAGTTTTTAAAACTAAAATACCCCAGATAATCCGGGGTATTTTAGTTTTGTTTATTGATTTGATGGCTTTTCTATGGTAATGATTTCTTTGATATCAGCCCACTTCTTTTTAGCAATATAGAAAATATATATAATTTCTAATATTCCAACAGTGTTTACTACCAATAACACAAGAAACCACACTTTTTGGTTGTTTTTGCCAGCTATCCACAAAGCACAACCCTTCCAAAACAAAGACCATATTAAAATTGGTAAAATAGCCCAACCCCAACTACTCAAACCATTATACATTAACAATGCATTATATTGTTCCATAATAGGGTATTATACCATAAATAGATTTTTATGTTAATATTCTTCATATGACTACAGGTAGATTTATGGGGATTGATTATGGAACTAAGAGAATAGGAGTAGCAATTTCAGACGAAAACCATACCTTAGCTTTCCCGAAAGAAATTGTTTTAAATGATTTAAATACTTTTAAAAAGATTAATGACATAATAAAGAAGGAAAAAGTGGAAGAAATCGTGGTGGGGGAGTCGGTTGATTTTTCAGGTAAATTAAATGTTTTATCAGGTAGGATTGAAGTTTTTATTTTAGAACTTAAAGAGAGGTTCAAGTTGCCAGTGCATAAACAAAAAGAGTTTCTGACTTCAGTAGAGGCCCGAAAATCTGGAATTAATAAAAAAAGTTTAAATTCACCACAGTCACATAGTAAAGTAAAACAAATAAAATCTGGCCGAGTAGATGCATCCGCTGCGGCACTTATATTACAGAGGTATTTAGATCGAAGAAATAAACAAAAATGATTAATATAGAAGATTTTAAAAAAATAGATATTGTGGTTGGGGAAATTTTGTCTGTGGAGAAAGTTCCAGAGACAGATAAACTTTTGAAGCTTTCTGTTAATTTAGCTGAAGCTTTGCCGCGGCAGATAGTTTCTGGAATTTCTTTGTATTTTTCTGATTGTTCAGTTTTAGTGGGAAAGAAATGCATGTTTGTAGCAAATTTAGAACCTAGAATGATACGAGGGATTGAAAGTAATGGGATGATCTTGGCTATTTCTACCGAAGATGGAAAGTTTTCACTTTTAGAACCGAATGATGATATTCCAGTCGGTACCCATGCAAAGTGATAGCGATGGAGACTTAAATATCGTATATGGAGTACTATATATCAATAGCACTCGGACATTAAACAAACTATTTAGCTTGTTTATGCTCCTCGTTTATTGATATAATATTACTATGTTTAGTAATTCATTTAATAGAATTCTTTTCAGATTTTTTCCTCTACCTAAAATTCTTTCAAAACCATCTTTTGGTTTAGATATTTCAGATGAATCATTAAAATTTGTAGAGCTTATTGCTAATAAAAATGGGATTAGGGTTGGACGATATGGAGAGCGAAGTATCCCACTTGGAGTTATTGAATCTGGGAAAATTAAAGATTCAAAGAAAATAGAGGAAATTCTTTCCACTCTAAGAAAAGAAGAAGGAATAAAATCTGTACGTGTTTCTTTGCCCGAAGAACAAGTGTACCTCTTTCCTTTAAAGTTAGAAAAATCAGGTTTGAAAGATGTTCGAGAAGGAATTGAGCTTGCCTTGGAAGATCATATACCGATATTAGCCCAAGATACGATTTTTGATTTTGAAATAGTTAATGAGAATACTCAATATTTAGAGGTTCAAGTTACAGCTATACCAAAAAATATAATTGAAAATTATTTATTAATTTTTGAACATTCTCAAATATCAGTTAAGTCTTTTGAGCTTGAGGCACAGGCAGCCTTTAGAGCTGTTATTAAAAAAAATGATATGGAGACTTATATGATTGTAGATTTTGGGAAAAAAAGAACTGGTATTTTTATTGTTTCAAAAGGTATTGTGGTATTTACCTTTACTCTTGATTTAGGAGGAGTGATGTTGACTCAGATGATTCAAAAAAACTTCAATATAAGTTTTGAAGAAGCAGAAAAAATGAAAGAAGAATACGGCCTAGAGCGCAATACTAATAATAAAGAAATATTTGCGGTACTTTTAAATAGTGTTTCTGTTTTACGGGATGAGATAGCCAAACATTTTTTATATTGGCATACACATAAAGACGAAGAGGGTAAAAACAATCTACCCATTAGAAAAATAATTTTTTGCGGTGGCGATTCTAATTTAAAAGGATTTCCCGATTACATTTCTGTCAGTATGAAAAGTCCTGTGGAGATGGCTAATGTTTGGATTAATATATTAAACACAGAAAATTCTGTTCCAGAAATGAGCTTTATGCAGTCACTTTCTTTTACTACTGCTTTAGGATTAGCCTTAAGAGATTTTGATGGTGATGAATAAATTGTATGATTAATTTAATTCCCAAAGAAGAAAAGAAGAAGATGGTCATAGATTTTTATTTTAGATTTGCAATTTTATTTGTAGGAATGCTTGATTTTTGTATTTTAATTGCTTTTGTTTCTCTCTTGCCATCATATTTTGTTACTTCTATAAAATATTCTTTGATTAGTACAAAATTAGAAAACCAACAACTAGAACCATTACCTATTTTAGGACAAGAATCACTGGCTTCGGTTAAAGACATAGATACTAAGCTTGTTTTAATTGAAAAGTTTGAAAAAAATAAATTTCTTCTTTCTGTGAAGGTAATTAATGCCGTTCTTCTTAAAAAAAGGTCTGATATTAAAATTACCCAAATTTTATATGAAAACAATGAAAAAAATGGTAGAAAAATTAGTCTTACCGGAGTAGCTCCTTCTCGTGAGGTTTTGCTTTTGTTTCGCAAAGCACTAGAGGATAGCCCTGATTTTAAAAATATTGTTTTGCCAATTTCAAATTTTGTGAAAGGGTCTGATATCGATTTTAATTTAAGCTTAAGTCCTTCGTAAGATGATAGAATAAAATTATGAAAAATAATCTTCAAAAAATATTACTTGTTATCTTTATCGCACTTTTGTTATTGGGTTGTTTGGCTTTTGTATTTTTATATAAAAAAATAAATGATAATAATCAAAAAATACAAGAGAATACAACAAGCTTTCAAACAGAGGCACGTAGACGTGAAGAAATTGCTTCTCTTGATCGAGTCCTTCAAAAAAATGCTTCAAATAGAATTTTGCTTGAAAGTCATTTTATAAAGAGTTCTGACGTTGTTCCATTTTTAAATATGATTGAAAGAGTGGGGAAGGAGGCAGGAGTTTCTTCAAAAATTAATTCTGTTGATGCCAAGGTAAATAATTCAGGATTAACGGTTGATTTAAAAATAGAAGGTAAATTTGAAGCAATTTATAAATTTTTAACCTTATTGGAAAATTCTCCATATGTGCTCGATTTTATATCAATGGATATACATAGACTCTCATCTCCAGTTACATTAGATAAAAATGTTAAAAATGAAAGCTGGGTGGCCGTTTTTAAGATACAACTTTTAAGTTTTATTCCATGAAAATAGATTTTTTTAAAAAAGAAAAAAGTTTTAAGAAAAAAGATTTTATTTTTCATTTAAATCTTTATTGGATAGTTGTTCTTATTATTACAATTAGCATAATTTTTCTTTCTTTTATTTTTAGTTATCGTCTTTTTATGCAAATAAATCAAGAACCTATTTTATCAGTCACGAACAAGAACGGACAACTTCCTGTAGTTAACCAAGATCGTATCGAAAAAGTATTAAATGTTTTTTCTGAAAGAGAAAGTAATTCAAAGCAAATATTAAACTCTTCTTTATCTGTCGTTGACCCTTCGCTGTAAAAATGGTAATTTAAATAAGTTCTAGATAAAAATTTTTAAAAGGTTGGCTGTTATATATATGCGCGGTTAGCTCAGTTGGTAGAGCAACCCGTTTACACCGGGAAGGTCAGGGGTTCGAGTCCCTTACCGCGCACCCTCGGCCGTAGCCCATGGGCGAGGCATGTACCATTTTGCCCTTGTAGTTCAATGGATAGAACGAAGCTCTTCTAAGGCTTTGATGTAGGTTCGATTCCTACCAAGGGCACAAAACTGAAAGTTTTGTGAGTCCGCAGCGCGACGGCGCGAGGAGCGGGTCGCGAAATTTTTCAGCAGAAAAATATTTGCGACCAATGAAAATTAATATTCTATATGAAGATTCTAATATTCTAGCCATAGACAAACCATCTGGAATTTTAGTGCATCCAGATAAATGGAGCAAAGAAAAAACAATTCTTGATTTATTTATTAAAAAATATCCCAAATTAGAAATAGTGCACCGTTTAGATAAAGATACTTCTGGAGTAATGTTATTGGCTAAAAACAAAAAGACTCACGAATTTCTCAAAAGCCAATTTCAGAATAGGGATGTAAAGAAAATTTATGTGGCAATAGTATCCGGTTCCGTAAACAATGATCGTGGAGTGATCAATAAGCCAATTGGGCGAAGCCCAAAAGATTTCCGAAGGCGTCTTGCTGGCAGAGGAGCTAGAGGTGAGATGCGAGAAGCTGTTACCGAATACCGTGTCCTCAAACGTCTAAAAAATTTTACTTATCTTGAAGTTCGTCCTAAAACTGGCCGAACACATCAGATTCGCGTGCATTTAAAATATTTAAATCATCCGGTAGTTTGTGATTCTCTTTATAATCCAGATAACCCATGCCCAAAGGGTTTAAAACGCTTAGCCCTTCATGCAAAATCAATAGAATTTAAAAATTTGAAAGGAGAAATTATTAAAGTTGAATCATCTATACCAAAAGAGTTTAAAGAAATGGTAAATCCACACACTTAATTTTTTTGCTTTAAATTAAGTGTGTGGGTAAAATAATAAGATGAAAGACGAAATTAGGAATTGCCCAAACTGTCACAAAGACTTCACTATTGAGTCGGAAGATTTTAATTTTTATGAAAAAATAAAAGTGCTTGCACCAACCTGGTGTCCAGAGTGTCGAATGATTCGACGTATGGCTTGCCAGAATTGCTGGTCTTTGTTTTATAGAAATTGCGATAAATGCGGCAAACGCACACTTTCTATGTATCCACCTTCGCAGAAAATTACTGTCTATTGTCAGCCATGTTGGTGGGCAGATGATTGGGATGGTACAGAATTTGCCATGGATTATAAGTCAGATCGTCCATTTTTGGAACAATTAAAAGAACTTTCCGAAAAAACTCCATATCCGGCTCTAGAAACAGGGTATCTAACTTTAAAAAATTGTGACTATAGTAATTCTATTGGTTATTCTAAAAATTGCATGCTCGCAACTTGGGCGGATAATTGTGAAAATGTTTACTTTTCTTCTTTTTTAAATGGAGCTAAGGATGTATCAGATAGTTTGCGAATTTTTAAATCCGAATTGTGTTATGAATCTATTGGGCAGCGTAAATGTTACCGTATTTTTTATTCACAGGAATGTGATGATTGTAGTGAAGTTTGGTTTTCTCGTAATTGTTATGGGTGTATGAATTGTGTAGGTTGTGTGAATTTGCGTGGTGCGTCAAATTGTATTTTTAATATTAAATATACAAAAGAAGAATACTCGAACAAATTAAAAGAATTAAAATTAGATACTCGTTCTGGGATAAATGTTTTTCAAAAAGAAATTAAAGCATTTTGGGGAAAATTTCCTTACCGTTCTTATACGGGAGATACTTTTAACCTACATGTTACCGGAGAGTATATTTATAAATCAAAAAATTCTAAAGAAATGTATATTACCAGCCATACGAAAGATAGTAAATGGTGCCAATTTATAACCTACAAACCGGTAGAAAATTGCATGGACTATTCTGGCTGGGGCAATAACGCAGAACTTATTTATGAAGCAACAAACGTGGGAGTTAATGTAAGTAATGTGAAATTCTCAATATATTGTTTTCCTGACGTTATGAATACGGAATATTCTTTATGGTGTATATCAGCAAAAAATAATTTTGGTTGTGCTAGTTTAAAACGTAAGAATTATTGTATTTTAAATAAAGAATACTCTAAAGAATCTTTTGATAAGCTCAAGGTACAAATAATTGAAGATATGAAAAACAATCCATACATAGATGAAAAGGGAAGAGTGTGGAAGTATGGAGAATTATTTCAACCTGGTTTTAGTAAATTTGCTTATAATAATTCTACTGCTTATAAATTTTTCCCAAAAACCAAAGAAGAAGCATTAGCCTTAGGTTATACTTGGAATGAAGAAGTGGAACAACAAAATGAGGCAACCATAGATGGGAAAGATTTACCAGAAACTATTGAGGAGGTAGACAATTCAATTCTACAAGAAATAATTTCTTGTATTTCTTGTAGAAGAAAATATAAAATTACAAGTTTGGAATTGGATCTTCTTAAAAAAATGAACTTACCCCTTCCTCAAGAATGTCTAAAATGTAGAGAAAACAAAAGATTTAAGAGAATAAATAAACCTAAACTGTACAATAGAACTTGCATGAAATGTGGCACCGACATTTATACCCCTTATGCACCTGAAGATCCCAGAATAGTTTATTGTGTAAAATGTTACCAAGATGAATTTTTGTAAAAATTGCAAAGAAAGAAGGTTTATGTTAGATTAAATCCACTATGGCAGGAAATAAAATCAATAAAATAAAATTTAGTCCAGTAGATATTGAGGAACGAAAGAAGCTTAATTTCAAGGCTGGAGATACAGTTTCTGTTTCTTCAAAGATTCTAGACGAAAAAGGTAAATTTCGTTTTCAGGCTTTTGAGGGGATTGTTCTCGCGAGGAAACACGGAACGGAAGTAGGTGCTACTTTTACTGTTAGAAAAATTGCTTCAGGAGTAGGAGTGGAAAGAATTTTTCCATTATATTCTCCGATGATAGGGAAGATTGAAATAACTAAAAAGGCTCACGCTCGCAGATCCAAGCTTTACTATATTCGTACAAAAGCTATCAAAGATGTTCGCAAAAAAATGCGTTCAGTCACTAATCAAGAAGAGGCAACGGAAGCAGTAGAGAAAGTTGTCGAATAAATTTTGCCCCCGATCGCCTGCTCGTAAACTCGCATCGGCGATTCCGAAACGGATTGGGGGCAAAGCAAAGCAGTTTGCTTTGCCCAGGTGGCGAAACTGGTAGACGTACTACCTTGAGGTGGTAGCGCCCGCAAGGGCATGGGAGTTCAAATCTCCCCCTGGGCACAAATAATTTATGGATATAAATATTTTTAAATTAATAGGGGCCATTGGACTTCTTTTAATTTCTGTCGGCTTGTTGTTAAAAAATAGAAAATACGAAGATGTTCTCTATATAGTTGGTGGTTGTTGCTTAGAAATTTACAGCATTCACATCAGAGATACTATTTTTATAGTTTTGCAAATTATTTTTATCTTATTTGCTATTTATAATCTTTTGAAAATTAAAAAAATTTTCTAAGTAGCATTTCTATAATTTTTTTGCTATAACTTAGAACACATGGTGGTTATGGTGTAGCGGTAGCACAAAAGCTTGTGGAGCTTTTAGTTCGGGTTCGACCCCCGATAACCACCCCAATATAATTCCTGTATTATCTATAATATTATGGAAACACAAATTAGAAATTGCCAGAACTGTAAAAAAGATTTCACGATAGAAGCGGAAGATTTTGATTTTTACAAGAAACTAAATGTTCCTGCTCCTACATGGTGTCCAGATTGTAGATTTATACGTAAGCTCACTTTTATAAATGAACGGTCTCTGTATAAGGGAGTTTGTGGTAATTGTAAAAAATCAATAATAACAATGTACCATCCGGATATCCCTTTTCCTTCCTGGTGTATTAAATGTCACTTAAGTGATATATGGGATGCACGTGATTATGGTAGAGAATATGATTTCTCTAGAAATTTTTTCGAACAGTTTAAAGAATTAAAATATAGTATTCCACACAGGGCACTTGATCAAAATGAAAGGAACGGAGAAGGCTGTGAGTATTCTAATCTATGCTATACCAGTAAAGATGTATATTTATCTTTTGATATTATTGCCTCAGAACATATCAAATACTCGGCACATGTTTTAAAATTTAATAAAAATTGTATGGACTCTATGATTATAAAAGCCAATGATCGAGGGTATGAGTTGGTACAAGCGAGCCGAAATTATAATTCAACTTTTTTAGTTGAAAGCGATCAATGCATAGAATCACATTTTCTTTATGATTGTTCTAATTGTGTAAATTGTTGTTTGTCCTCGAATCTTCGAAACAAAAGCAATGTTTTCAGAAATCAGCAATTATCAAAAGAAGAATACGAAAAAGCTGTTACTACTTTAAAACTTGAAACATATTCTGGTCAACTACGAGCTAAACAAGAATTTGCAACAATAGCTAAAAATGCTATTCATAAATATGCGCATATCAAAAATTCTGTAAATGCTATAGGAGATTTTATAGAAGATTCAAAAAATTTATACCATTGTTATGGTTTTGCAAAATCTGAAAATGTTAAATATGGTTTTTGGGCGGCGAACATAATTAAAGATTCCCAAGATGTAATAATTCTAGGAAAAGTAGAGGAATGTTATGAATTTACTATGGGGGGCAGGGGCGGAAGTCGGCTAATTTTTTCTTTTAGCTGTGGTGGTACATGTAAAGATTTGTTTTATTGTGACAGTTGCAGGGGAAGCTCGAATTGCTTTGGCTGTATTAATTTAATTAAAAAACAGTATTGTATTTTTAATAAACAATATTCCAAAGAAGAATATTTTGAATTATTGCCTAAAATTATAAAACACATGAATGATATACCTTACATAGATGCTTCTGGGAGAAAATATACTTTTGGTGAATTTTTTCCACCAGAAATTTCACCATTTGCTTATAATGAGACCATAGCATTTGAAGAACTTCCTCTTTCTAAAGATGAGATACTTTCTCAAGGTTACAAATGGAGAGACGAAGAATCAAAAACATATATTCCAACTTTAAAAACTGAAATGATTCCAGATAGCATCAATGATGTAGTCGACATTATTTGCAATGAAATTATAGAATGTCCAAATAAAGGCAAAGTAGAAACACGATGCACATTAGCTTTTAGAATATTACCAGATGAATTGTCTTTTTATCGGCAAATGAATTTACCTATTCCGAGATATTGTCCAAATTGTAGATATCATCAACGTTTAATTTGGAAAAATCCTTTCCATTTTTATAAACGACAATGCATGTGTGAATTATCAAATCATAATCATAATGAAAAATGCCAAATAGAATTTGAAACAATGTATTCACCAGATCGTCCTGAGATAATTTATTGTAAGCAATGTTACCAGCAAGAAGTTTATTAAAGATATTATTTGTTTTTAGTTTTTAGACTATCAAGAATTGAACTGATATAATAAAAATATGGAGAAAGTTGAAAACATTCCAGGTCTTTCTCAAGTAGAGGCCGAAAAAATTTTAAAAATTGACGGTTTTAATGAATTACCCTCTCAGAAAAAACAGAGTGGTTTTTTTATTTTACTGAAAGTGTTGTCTGAGCCAATGCTTGTTTTGTTGCTTGGAGCTGGAGCAATCTATTTATTCTTAGGAGAAGCGAAAGATGCACTGATGCTTCTGTCTTTTGTGTTCGTGGTTGTTGGTATCACATTTTATCAAGAAAGAAAAACAGAAAAAACACTTGAAGCCTTGCGTGATTTATCGAGTCCTAGAGCTTTGGTTATTAGAGATGGAGAGCAGAAAAGAATTGCAGGAAGGGAAGTTGTTAAAGGAGATATCATTATTGTTCATGAGGGGGATAGAATACCGGCTGATGCAGTTGTTCTTTCTTGTGAAAATCTTTCAGTGGATGAATCACTTTTAACAGGAGAATCAATGCCAGTTAGAAAAATGGAATGGGATGAAAAGATAATAAAACAAAAACCAGGGGGGATGATTTACCTTTTGTTTATTCTGGGACAATGGTAGTAAATGGTCGAGGGATAGTGCAAGTAAATTTTACTGGTCTTAATACTGAAATTGGTAAAATTGGCAGAAGTTTAGAAAATATCAAAGAAGAAGATACGCTTTTAAAGAAAGAAACAAAAAAAATTGTTCAATCAGTAGCTATTGTTGGGGTAATCCTTTGTTTACTTGTTGTTATATTTTACACGGTTGTTAAAGGTAGTTTAATTAATGGATTTTTGGCTGGAATAACATTAAGCATGGCAATGCTCCCAGAGGAATTTCCAGTGGTACTTTTGATATTTTTAACTTTAGGTGCATGGAGAATTTCAAAAAGAAAAGTTCTTACTAGGCGACCTGCTGCTATTGAGACATTAGGAGCAGCAACTGTTCTTTGTACAGACAAAACTGGAACACTTACATTAAATAAAATGGAATTAAGTAGTTTATACGCCAATGGTTCTTTTTGTGAAATTAAGGATCTAACTTTTAACAAACTTTTAGAAAAATTTGAAATTCTTTTGGAATTTGGAATTTTAGCTAGTAGAAAAGACCCATTTGATCCGATTGAAAAAGAATTGAACAAAATTGGTAATTTATATCTTAAAAAAATAAAAGAAACTTATCATAATTACGATTTAGTAAGAGAGTATTCTTTGTCAAAAAAACTTCTAGCCTTATCACATGTTTGGCAATCGAAAGATAAGAAAAATTTTATTCTTGCCTCTAAAGGAGCACCCGAAGCAATTTTAAAATTATGCAATTCAAGTGATGAGGAAAAGGAAAAAATTTTACAAAAAGTAAAAGAAATGTCTAAAAAGGGATTGCGGGTACTAGGGGTTGCTCGGGGAATATTTACGAGAGACGTTTTACCTGACCAACAACATGAATTTGATTTCGAATTTGTTGGTCTGCTTGGTTTTATTGATCCAGTACGAGCCACAGTTCCTAACGCTGTAAGAGAAGCTTATGATGCTGGAATAAAAGTAATTGTAATTACAGGAGATTACCCTGGTACGGCTCAATTTATAGCTAAAGAAATTGGAATAAAAAATATTGAAGAATATTTAACAGGAGAAGATTTAGAAAAGATGGATCATTTAAAACTTCGAGAGAAAATAAAGACCATAAATATTTTTGCTAGAGTTGCACCAGAACAAAAATTACTTATTGTAAACGCATTAAAAGCAAATGGTGAAATTGTTGCGATGACGGGTGATGGAGTAAATGATGCCCCAGCATTAAAGTCAGCTCATATTGGAGTTGCTATGGGAGAAAGAGGAACAGATGTGGCTCGAGAAGCTTCTTCCTTGGTTTTACTTAACGACGACTTTTCTTCAATTGTTGTCGCTGTTCGCTTGGGGCGAAGAATTTATAACAACTTAAAGAGGGCAATGGGATATATTTTAGCTGTACATGTTCCAATTGCCGGGATGTCTATTCTGCCTTTGTTTTTTAATATGCCGGTCGTATTGCTTCCAGCTCATATTGCTTTTTTAGAATTAATTATTGATCCTGCTTGCTCGACGGTTTTTGAAGCGGAAAAAGAAGATGAAAATATAATGAAAAGACCACCGAGGAACCTTCATCAGCGGATGTTTAATTTAAAAACAGTATCAATTAGTATGATGCAAGGGCTTGGTGTTTTGATAGCGACATTTGTTCTATTTATTTTTGCCGTTAAGACGGGCAGGACTGAAATTGAAGCTCGATCAATTGCCTTTGTGGCATTAGTTTTGGGAAACTTAATGCTTATTGTTATTAACTTGTCATGGAGTAAAAATATTTTTAAAACCCTTAGATCTGCCAATAAAATATTCTATATGGTTTTCTTTGGAGCATTGTTGTGTTTAATGGCAGTATTATATATACCGTTTTTTGCCAATCTTTTTCATTTAGGCCCACTAAATTATAAAGATTTTATTCTTGTAACTGCCGCTGTTTTATTAAGCTTAGCTTGGTTTGAAATATTGAAATTATTTAAAAATAAAAATGAAATAAAATTTACTTGATTTTATTTTTTTTCTTCTAGTTCTCCATCAATATGATCTAGCTTTTTTTCTAGTCTACTTAAAGTATTTTGTAAATTTTTAAGTTGGGTTTCTTCTGTTTCTATTTCACCTTCTTCTTTTTCTGTAATTTTTTTCTCACCGACAAGTCCAGTAACAATAAGACGATTCCCAAGGAATTCAGTGACAAACAAACCAACCACTACAAGAATAGAAGTTCCAATAATAAGTGAGAAAATACTTCCTATACCCATATCATCAGCTGTGTGCCATACTCCACGCCAAAACAGCACAATACCAGTACCCCCAATAAATGCATATAAAATAGGGTAATGACTTAACTTTATTCTAATTTTATCTTCTAATTTATCAAAAAAGTCTACAAATTTTTTTATTGACATAGAAACTATTATACATGAAGATATGATAATATAAAAATATGGAAAAGAAGATAGTGAAAATTTCAAAAAATCTTAAAGAAACCGCCGAAATAGCTAGAATGTTTTTCGATAAGATTTTAAAAGAAAAAAATAAAAATAAAGGTGCTTTGGTGATTGCTTTATCTGGAGACTTGGGTGCTGGGAAGACTTTTTTTACTCAAGTAGTGGCAAAATATCTTGGTATAAAGCATCATGTCACTAGTCCTACTTTTGTCATTATGAAAAAATATCCAATCAAAACAAAAACACACAAATTTATTTTTCATTTTGATGCTTATCGTTTAGAAAGTTATAAAGAATTAATGCATTTAGGTTGGGAAGAAATTATTAATAATAAAGAGCATTTAGTTTTTATTGAATGGCCAGAAAATGTGAAAAAAGTTATTCCATTAGGAGCTAAATTTGTTTACATTTCACATAAAGAAAATAACCAAAGAATTTTAGAACTTAAATAAATTATGCAAACAAAAAAAAGTATTTGGGATAATAAGAAGTTGGTAGAAACTCTTGAAAAAGGTGGAGTTGTGGTTATGCCTACGGACACTATTTATGGGATTGCTGGGAAAGCACAGGACCTTATAACAGTAGAACATATTTATGCTTTACGAAAAAGAAGCCCTAATAAACCTTGTATTATTCTCATTGGTGATATTAATGAATTAGATAAATTTTCTATTACTCTTTCTGAAGAGCAAAAAAATGTTATAAAGAATTTTTCTTTACCTACAAGTTTTATCCTAGATTGTCCCCTTGAAGAATTTGCGTATTTGCATCGTGGAACGAAAACTTTAGCGTTTAGAATACCTCTAAACGAAGATCTGAGGAAATTATTAATTCAAACGGGACCTCTCGTTGCACCTTCTGCAAACCCTGAAGGGTTGTCTCCGGCTAAAAGTATTATTGAAGCAAAAAAATATTTTGGCGACTCTGTTGATTTATATATAGATGGTGGAAATATTACCAACAAAGCCTCAAAAATTTTGAAATTAAATAAAGATGGAACGGTAATTGTCATTAGGGAATAAAAAGTAATTATTTAATTTTACAATTACAAAAACGATACCAGTAGCGCTATGGCAAAAAGACCCATGACTATGAATGCAGTCCAGAGTCCAAGTTTAGAGGCTATGCCACTCTTATGTTCGCCCATTACATCACTCTTACTTGAAACCCTAGCAATAAAATAAATAAGTGGCACTGCAGCAATACCATTAAATACGGCTGTAAAAACAAGCGCCTTAATAGGGTTAAAACCAATAAAGTTGAAAACCAATCCAACTAAAGTACCAACAATAATTACAAAATAAAAATTGCGAGACTGTTTGAATTTACGGAACAAGCCCTCTTTCCAACTAAATGTCTCGGCTACTGCATAGGCAGAACTTCCAGCTAATACTGGGATACTTTGCAGACCAATACCAACAACACCAATAGCAAAAATAAGTTTGGCTAAATATCCAGCATTAGGAAAAGTATGTACCAATGGTTCAAGTGCTCGGGCAGCATCAGCGGCCGTGCTTATGTTGGTTACTCCAGCTTGGTTTAAAACTACGGCTCCAACAATAATGATGAACCAAGCAGTTACATTGGAAAATAGCATTCCTATTGCATTATCAATGCGTAAATTTTTTAAATACGATTTTGTTAACTTAGGAACACCACCATGTTGTGGAATTTTGTGTTTAGTAATTGCATCTTCAACCACATTACTTGTTTGCCAAAAGAATAAATATGGTGAAATAGTTGTACCAAAAATTCCTACGACAATGTATAAAAAAGAACTGTTTAATTGTATTTTAGGGATGAGGGTAGCTTTCAATACTTCCATCCAAGGTACGGCAACTAAAAAAGCTGTAATAAAGTAAGCAAATAAAGCCATCGCTAACCATTTTAAAATTCGTATATAGGTGCGATAAGGAATGAGTACTTCCAGTAATATTATTAGCAAAGCAAAACCAATTGCTAAAACTGGGAATGAAAGACTGGGGATGATTAATCGGGTACTTTCTGCCATGGCTCCAATGTCAGCGCCGATATTAAGGGTGTTGGCGCATACCACTAATAACACAATTGGATATAATATTTTTTTTGGATAATGTTCACGAATAACCGCTGCTAATCCTTTACCGGTGACAGCTCCTATTCTCATACAAGCTTCTTGTACGGCAGTCATAAGTGGAAGAGTGAAGAGCATAGTCCAAGGTAATAAAAAGCCAAATTGTGCCCCAGCTTGAGAATAAGTAGCAATACCAGATGGATCATCATCGGCAGCACCGGTGACAATACCTGGACCAAGAATTTTCAAAAATCGCCCAAATCGTTTTGGGGCTTTATTTTTTTTAACTATTTTGTCTAATGTATTATTCTGTTCAGAGTCAGCGATTATTTCATCAGGGAATTTGACCATAAATAAAGTATAGCTAATTTTTTTCTTTTGGTATACCCCCACACTTATTATTGATTAAATAAGTGTGGGGGTATAACATAGATACATAATATGAAAATTTTTAAGGACTATAATTTGAAAGAGTTAAATACATTTAGGATTGAGGTGAAGGCTAAATTTTTTACTGAAATAAATAGCGAAAATGATTTAGTTGAACTTTTTAATCAAGAAGAATTTAAAAATAATCATAGAATGTTTTTGGGTGGCGGTAGTAATGTTTTATTTACAAAAGATTTTGATGGAATTGTGGTTTTAAATAAACTAAAAGGGATAGAAACTACAAGGGAAGATTCTGAAAATGTCTTGGTCCGTTCTTTTGGAGGAGAGCTCTGGCAGGACCTTATAATGTTCGTGGTAAATAATGGATATTGGGGGATTGAAAATTTGGCTTTTATCCCAGGGACCGTTGGGGCTACTCCGATTCAAAATATTGGAGCGTATGGGATAGAACTCAAAGATATTTTGGAAAATGTTGAAACTTTTGAAGTTGGAACAGGGGAAAAGAAAATTTTTTCTAAAGAAGAGTGTGAATTAGGGTATAGAGATAGTGTTTTTAAAAATAAATTAAAGGAAAAATATTTTATCTCAGCCATAACTTTAAAGTTAAATAAAATACCAAGGCCAAATCTTTCTTATAAAATTCTATCTGATTATTTAGAAAAAAATAAAATCAAAATAAATGGTCCGAAAGATATTAGTGATGCTGTGACATTTATACGACAAAATAAATTGCCAAGTCCGAAGATGATAGGAAATGCAGGGAGCTTCTTTAAAAATGTTTTTATATCAAAAGAACAATTGAATCATTTACTAAAAATTTATCCAAATATGCCATATTTTGAGGAAGAAAAGGTTACAAAAATTCCAGCTGGATGGCTCATTGAACAATGTGAATGGAAAGGGCATAAAGCTGGTAATGTCGGAGTTTATGAAAAACAAGCATTGGTTTTGGTTAATTATGGGGGGGCAACTGGGAGTGAAATTCTTGAATTGGCAAATAAAATTATAACATCTGTTAAAGAAAAATTTGGACTTGAATTACTCCCTGAAGTCAATATTGTGTAAAAAAAGTATAAGGTTTACAATAAGGTTATTAAAAGGCTAATTAATTTTTTTTAGTTATGGAAAAGAAAAATATGAATATAATTTTGGCAGTTGTTATCTGTGTAGTTTTAGTAGGAATTTTAATTTTTATTAGCATAAACAATAAAGAAAATATGGCTCCAAGTAATAATGATCTAAATAATGTCGCAAATAATACACCTACACCTGTTCCCACAGCAGGAGAAGGAGAGGTGGCAAAGGTGGGTGATGTGGTTTCAATGAATTACACTGGTCGTCTAGAAAATGGTACAGTTTTTGATTCTAATGTGGATCCAAAATTTAACCATGTGCAACCATTTGATTTTACCTTGGGTGCTGGACAAGTAATTGCTGGTTGGGATAAAGGAATAGTTGGAATGAAAGTGGGAGAAAAAAAGACACTAACAATACCACCAGCGGATGGTTATGGAGCAAATGGACAAGGTCCGATTCCTCCAAACTCCACTTTGATTTTTGATGTCGAGCTTTTAGCAATTAAAAAATAATTTGCTCCAATATGTTGGGGACATAAATATATGGAAATATTACCAGAACAAAAAGTTAGAATATATCGTGGATTAAAAATTGCGCTCATTGTTTTCTTGGCTGTTTTGGTTGCTAATGCCTTGTTTGACGGTAGAGGGTATAGAGATGAAAACAAAACACCAAATACCATAACTTTCTCTGGTCATGGAGAAGTTACTGCTGTGCCTGATATTGCGAATGTCTATTTTACAATTAGCAAAGATGACACAACAGTTAAAGATGCTCAGGCAGGAGTGGCTGTAATCGAGAAAAAAGCCTTAGATCTTTTGAAGGCAAAAGGAGTAGAAGATAAAGACATTAAGACAACTAATGCATCTTTCTATCCTAAATATGAATATAGAAAATCTGTTTGTCCGCAACCAGCTCCATTAGATTCTATAACAGTGAGCGTCCCTTATTATTGTCCTAGTGGTAAACAAGTATTGATTGGTTATACAGCAAGTGAAAGCATTACAGTAAAAGTTCGCAACACAGATAGTGTTGGGGACATTATGCAAGGGCTCGGGACTACAGGTGTTTCTGATTTGAGTGGTCCAAGTTTTGCGATTGACAAAGAAGATGCATTAAAAGCACAAGCAAGGAAATTAGCTATTGATGATGCAAAAGCAAAGGCAAAAGTACTAGCCAAAGATTTAGGAGTGAGTTTAAAGAAGATTGTTTCTTTTTCTGAAAATGGGAATTACCCAATTATGTATGCTGAAAAAGCAATGACATCTTTGGATAGCGCAGGAAGTGCCCCATCCCCAGCAGTCCTTCCAAAAGGGGAGAATACAATATCTTCAGATGTAACGATAACTTACGAAATTAGATAAATAATGTCTTTTTCTTTGGTTGATTGACTATATTGAGCAAATAGAGTATTATAAAAAAAGCCCTTGAAAGGGGGCTTTTTTAAAAGAATTAAAATATTTTATTAATATGTCAAAAATAATCGAGTATTTTCAAGAAACAAAGACAGAATTGAAACATGTAATTTGGCCATCTCGAAACCAGACTTTGTACTATACGATAATAGTTATTATTTTATCTTTAGTTATCTCATACTATTTGGGTATTTTTGATTTTATTTTTTCTCAAGGCTTACAAAAAATAATTACCCCATAAATCCATGGCAAAACAAGAAACATTGGGAGTCAGAAATTGGTACGCAATACATACTTACGCTGGATACGAGAACGTTGTTCTTCGTAATTTAAAACAGCGCATTGACTCTCTTGGGATGAATGACAAGATTTTCAATGTGATTGTTCCAGTTGAAAAGAAAATAAAAATTAAAGCAGGTAAACGAGTAGAAGTGGAAGAAAAAATTTATCCAGGCTATGTGTTAGTGGATATGATTGTAACTGACGATTCTTGGTATGTAGTGAGGAATACTCCTCGAGTGACTGGCTTCGTAGGTGCAGGAGTGAACCCTGTTCCACTAAAAAGTGACGAAGTTGAATTTTTATTTAAGAAAATGAACGTAGGTACCACTAAGCATAATATTGATATGGTGGTTGGAGAAACTGTTTTGATTAATGATGGTCCTTTTAAAGATCTAGAGGGGAAAATAAGTTCTGTCGATCAGGATCGTGGAAAAGTTAAAGTCCTTGTTTCAATGTTTGGTCGCGAAACTCCAGTGGAGCTCGATTTCTTGCAAGTTAAGAAGATTTAAGTTAATCTGTATATTCATATGGCAAAGAAAATAACTAAAAAAATAAAACTACAAATTCAAGCTGCTAAAGCAACTCCAGCGCCTCCTTTAGGTCCAGCGCTTGGCCAGGCGGGTATTAACATTGGAGACTTTGTCACTAAATTTAATGCAGCGACACAAAAAATGGCTGGGGATAAAGTATCTGTAAAAATCACTGTCTACGAAGATCGCAGTTATGATTTTATTGTTAAAACCCCTCCCGTAACAGGACTTATTTTAAAAGCAGCTGGAGTAGAAAAAGGTTCTGGTAAAAATGCTGCCACGAAAGCTGGGAAAATTACTCGTGCACAAGCCTTAGAGATAGCAAAGAAAAAAATGGCTGATTTGAATGCAAAAGACGATGAAGGCGCTATCAATATTATTGCTGGCTCTGCTCGCTCGATGGGGATTGAAGTGAAAGATTAGTTTCTTAATTAAAAACATGCAAACACTTACAGAAAAGGATTATAAAAAGATTCTCATTTGTTTAACTCTTTACATTACCTCTCTTTTTGCTGCCAACACACTTGGTATTAAAACTATGCCTTTTCTTTTTAGCACTCATCTTTCGGTGGCTGTTTTTTCTTTTCCGATTGTTTTCATTATGACAGACGTTATTGGAGAAGTTTATGGAAAAAAAATGGCGAATAATTTTGTTTTTGCTGGAGTAATCTCTATTTTACTTTTTTTGTTTTATTCTTTTATCTCTGATGTTGCACCATGGTCACAGAATAGTTCATGGGCCAAAGATTCTTTCAGCACTATTTTTGGAATTTCTGCTCGTTTTTCCATAGCATCTATTGTTGCTTTTATTATTGCAGAATATCAAGATGTTTTATCTTTCTTTTTTTTAAAGAAAAAAATTGGTGAAAAACAATTTTGGCTTCGTTCAAATCTTTCAAATGTTTGGTCACAGTTTTTTGATAGTGCTATTTTTATACTTATTGCTTTTGTAGGCACTGGGAGATACTCAGGAAAGGATATGTTGCTGATGATTATTGCTTGGTGGATTTACAAAGTCTTTATGGGATTTCTCTTTACTCCACTTTCATATTTGGGAATTCGTTTACTAAGGGGGAAACAAAGTAATGCAAGTTATATCAATCAAAACTAAAATATTTCAGGAGAATGAAGATTTATTTGCATTTATTTTGAAATACGTTAAGAAAATTCCTGATAATTCTGTTTTAGTTGTAACTTCTAAGATAGTAGCTTTGTCTGAGGGGAGAACTTCGGAGTATAAAAACAAAAAGCAAAAATCTGAATTAATTAAAAAAGAAAGTGAATTTTCTTTAAAAACTAAAATTGTTTGGTTAACCGTTAAAGATGGCATGGTGTTAGCAAATGCTGGCATTGATGAATCAAATGCAAAAAATAAAATAATTCTTTTACCAAAAAATAGTTTTGAGAGTGCAGAAATTTTGCGTAAAAAACTGATGAAAAAATTTCGTTTAAAGAATTTTGGTGTTTTAATAACAGACTCACGATTAATGCCGTTTCGTGTTGGAGCCGTAGGGATAGCCTTAGGTTATGCCGGTTTCAAGGGTGTTAAAAATTATATAGGGAAAAAAGATATTTTTGGTAGAGTTTTTAAAATATCAAAAACTAATATTGCTGATGGTTTAGCCACAACTGCAGTGCTCTGCATGGGAGAAGGAAAAGAACAACAACCACTGGCCTTAATAACAGATGCACCAGTTGTTTTTACTAAAAAAATAAAAACAAACGAGCTTGTTGTTAATTTTGCAAAAGACATTTACGCTCCATTTTTTACCAATTTAAAAAATGAAAGAAAATAAATTACCATACTTAACCAAACTTATTCAAAAGCTTGCACCTAAAATAGGCGCAAGAGTTGTTGTAGAACCAGAATGGGGAATCGCATCACAAATTATTTTTAAAAACGGTGTAGTGAGATCAGCACGAATGTATTCTCTCGATCTTAACTATATTGCTTCATCTGACATTGCTCGAGATAAAGATTTTGCAAAGTTTTTTATGAAGAAAAAAGGCTATCCTGTAGCGGAGGGAAAAACAATCTTTGAAAATAATTGGGCTAAGATAGTAAAAAGTAAGCGTACTGTTTTTTATGCTTCCAAATATGCCAAACAACTTGGTTATCCAGTTATTGTAAAACCCAATAGTAAAAGTCAGGGATTGGGAGTATGTTTGGCTTGGAATAAAAAAGAATTACATCATGCCTTGCTCGAAGTATTTAAAGAAGATAAGGTTGCCATTGTTGAACAATATTTGCCGGGGCGTGATTATCGGGTAGTTGTTTTAGATGGGGAAATAATCTCTGCTTATGAAAGAATTCCACTTTCTATTGTTGGTGATGGGACAAATTCTATTTTTTATCTTCTAAAGAAAAAACAAATACTTTTTGACAAACAAAATCGTGATACAAAAATAAATTTTAATGATAAAAGAATAAAATTAAAATTACAAAGGCAGAAATATTCTTTTCGAACTATTTTACCAAAAGGTATAAAAATTTTTTTACTTGATAATGCCAATTTGTCGACGGGTGGAGATGCTTTTGATGTAACGAAAAAAATTCACTTAAGTTTTAAAAAAATTGCTACTAAACTTACAAAAAATATGGGACTTCGGATGGCTGGAGTAGATATTATGGTTACCAAAGGGGATATTACAAAAGATTCTAAAAATTGCAGTTATTATATTATTGAAATCAACGCTGCTCCAGGCTTAGACCATTATGTAACAACTGGTCAAACTCAACGTAAAAATATTGAAGCGATGTATTTGAAAGTTTTAAAAGCGCTTGGCAAAAAAGATTAGCGGGAGTATATTAAAGAAATGAAAAAGACCGAGAAAAAACTTACTAAAAACAGAAGACCTTCTTGGGATGAATACTTTTTGGATATGGTTGAAATGGTTGGTTCACGTGGTACTTGTGATCGTGGTCGTTCGGGCGCAGTTTTAGTGAAAGATAAAAGAATTTTAGCTACTGGGTATGTTGGTTCACCTGTTGGAATTGCTCATTGTGATGATGTGGGTCATGAAATGCATTCTGTTACCAGAGAAGATGGAACAACATCTCGCCATTGTCTTCGAACAGCTCATGCAGAATTAAATGCGATTGCTAATGCTGCACGTTTTGGTGTTGCTATTGATGGGGCAACTTTATACTGCAAAATGACTCCTTGTTATACTTGCGCTAAAACGATTATCAATGCTGGGATAAAACGAGTTTTTGTTTTGAAAGATTATCATATAACCAAACAAACAAAAAACATTTTTAAAAAAGCAAAAGTAAAGTTAGAAATTTTTAATAAGGAAATTGAATCTTACGAAGACCAATAATTTATGGTTGATCTAAAAGCATTACAAAAAGAAGTGATGAGGAATAAGGTAGAAAAAGGATTTAACACGACAGATGTAGCGCGAGAATTTTGTCGAGCTTACGAAGAGCTTTCTGAGGCCTTTTCTAAACATGATAAAAATCAACCCGGGGTGGCTGAAGAATTTGCTGATGTGGTGATTTTTATTCTTGGGATGTGTGAAAAGCTCGGTTTTGATTTAGAAAAAGAACTTGTTAGAAAAATTGAAATAAATAAAAATAGAAAATATGTTAAAACAAAATCCCCTGAAGGGAAAGATGTTTTTATTCGAGTAAAAACAGACGAGGATCCTTAGATTTTCTCGTAAACTGAGAAAGTGTAATCAAAAGCATTTTCTTTATCTTTTTTATGTTCTTCGTGAGATATTTCATTCCAAACAACAGGGATAATCTCTGGGAAAAATACTTCAGCGTCAGGAAATGATGCATTGACGTGTGTAATATAAAGTTTGTCTGCTTTGTCTATAAATAATTTATATATTTGTCCTCCACCAATAATAAAATTCTCTTCATTTTTGTTTGAAGTTTTTTCGAGTAGATCCATAAGCTCTGGAACAGAATGTACAATTTCTGCACCCTCTTTTTTAAATGTTTTATCTTGAGTTAAAATAATGTTTCTACGATTAGGGAGTAGTCGCCCTATTTGTTTACCGTTTTCATCTTTACCTAAAGATTCAAATGTTTTCTGACCCATTATCACGGTGCGTCCTTTTGTTGTTTCTCGAAAATGTTTCATATCAGCAGGCAAATTCCACAAAAGATCATTTTTCTTCCCGAGTTCATTATTTTTACCAATGGCTGCGATGATAGATATCATAATTTATATTGCAATTTCAAAAGGAATTCTATGATAACTTTCATAATTAAGTACTTCTGTGTCAGGAGCTTTCCAATCAAAAATCGATTTCCAATTTTTTGTTTCTATTTTAGATAATGAATATTTACTGGGGTCTCGAGACAATTGTTCTCTTGCTCCATCTACATGGTTTTCAAAAAGATGGATGTCAGCTAAGAATCCAACAAGTTTTCCTTCTTTTAGTCCAGATTCTTTTGCGAGTAAGCTAAGAAGTAGGGCATAGCTAGCAATATTAAAAGGTAAACCCAACATAATATCGACTGAACGTTGATTCCACATCAAATTAAGTTTTCCATTTATTGTGGTGACTTGAAAAGAGTAATGGCAAGGGGGAAGCCCCATTTCTTCTAATTGTAGAGGATTCCATGCACTCACAATCATTCTGCGATCACGCGGGTTTGTTTTTAATATTTCTACTAGTCTTTTTAATTGATCTACTCCTTTTCCTGTGTAATCAGTATTATAACTTTCATATTTTGCATTAAAATGTCTCCATTGAAAACCATAGATAGGTCCAAGATCACGTTCTTCAAGCATCCTCTTTTTTGAAATTTCATCATGACCGTATGGAGCCTTTTTGGGGCTTGCCCATTCATCCCAAATATGATTATTTCGATCTAAGAGCCATTGTTTATCAGTAACACCATTTATAAAAAATTCTAATTCTGTTGAAATTAAACGGAAGGGCATTTTTTTGGTTGTTAACAATGGAAAACCTTTTGACATATCATGTTCAAAAATAGCTCCAGCGATAGTATGCGCAGCTGTACCTTGGCGGGTGCTAATTTTTTCACCATTTTCCAAAACATTTTTTACAATATCTAAATAAGCCTTCATGTTTTCATTGTAACCTTTTTTATTATTTTACGTAATCATTGACAAAATAAGCTAGAAATGCTATTCTTTTTATATCATTCTCATCTATACATAACATATTGGGAGTGACCCGATATGCAAAAAAATAATTCATCTGCCTCGAAGAAATTCGGCAGACATACTTCTACGTTAAAAAAACCAGCTCGTCATTCTTTTGGTAGCAGGCCTGTTCGAGTTGGTGGTTTTAGTAAAAGTTCTCGTTCACCCTCCTCTTCGGCCGGCAGACATTTCAGGAGTTCTGGGGGGAGGCCAACATTTAAATTTAAAAAGAGAAGTTCGAGTGGGGGCAGGGGGAAAAGAGGTGATCGTATAGATTTCTCTCGTTTCATTAAAAAAAATGTTTACGTCGAGGAAAAGCCTTATGTGTCTAAACATGGCTTTGCTGATTTTCCTTTTAATCCTCAGCTTCACAAAAATATTACAAGAGCTGGATTTAAAAATCCTAGACCTATTCAAGATCAAGCTATTATCTCTGTAATGGAAGGTAAGGATGTTTTCGGTATGGCCAATACCGGCACCGGTAAAACGGCAGCATTCTTATTACCTTTAATTGAAAAAATTTCTAAAACCAAAGGACAAGCTAAAAGAGAAACCGTTTTAATAATGGCACCTACCCGTGAACTTGCTCTTCAGATAGAATCTGATTTTAAAAATCTAGCTTTTGGCCTTGGTATGTTTTCGGTGGCTTGTGTAGGAGGGTTGCCGATCATGAAACAAATTAGAGAAATAAAACTCGGGGTTTCGTTTGTCATTGGTACTCCAGGACGTTTGCGAGATTTAATTGAGAAAAAAGTTTTAGATTTATCTACTTGTCATTCAGTAGTGCTCGACGAAGCAGACAGAATGCTCGATATGGGATTTCGTGATGATATGGTTTATATAATTGGTAAAACTGCTAAAGATCGTCAAACACTTTTCTTTTCCGCGACCTTGTCTCCGGAGATTAGAAAATTAACCGAACAATATTTAAAAAATCCAATTTTTATTTCTGTCATTTCTGGGGAGACTTTAAAAAATATTGATCAAGATGTAGTTCGAGTGAAAAGTAAAGAAGAAAAATTAGAAAAACTGCATGAAGTTTTAACTAAAGACGGATCAGACAAAGTTTTAATTTTTAGAGAAATGAAACATAGTGTGGATACCTTAGCCAAAGAACTTGCGCAAAGAGGTTTCAAAGTTGGGGGTATTCATGGTGACAAAAGAAGTCGAGAGCGTATTCGTATTTTGGATTCTTTTAAAAAAGATCACATTAATGTTTTGATTGCGACTGATGTTGCCGCACGTGGATTGGATATTCCAGACGTTACTCATGTCATCAACTACGACGTACCACAAACTTATGATACTTACATACACCGCATAGGCCGTACTGGCCGAAGTGGCAAAAAAGGCACAGCCTTAACCTTCGTGCCGGTGTAAAAAAATTAGCTATTAATATAAATTAAGGGTAATTATATATGAAGAAAAGCAATATAAAATCACCACTAGATATTGCATATAATCGCCTCGACGAAGCTCATAGAGCTTGGCATCTTGCTCTGAATGGTTATCATAAAATTGATGATTTTAGAGCTGGGATTAATTCCGCTATTCAATCTTTAAGGAATCTAACTTTTGCCCTACAAAGCGAAAAAAGTAATTTTTCTAACTTTGATAGTTGGTATGAATCTTGGCGAATAAAAATGAGGGATGATCTTGTATTAAAAGAATTAAATGGTGCCAGGAATATTATTGTAAAACAAGAAGATCTAAAACTAAAAAGCAAAGCTACAGCTCAGGTAAAAGGCTGGGAGAATTACAAATCTTTATGTTTTGAATTTGATCCTATGTCTGACAGCTATGCTGTGGCTAAAGGATTTTATAATAACTATGTTGTGTATTTACCAGTATCAAAAGAAAATAAAAGTAGATTTATTTTTAATTTTGAAAGAAAATGGATTTACGAAAAGTTACCTGACGTTGAATTACTTGAAGCGGTAGCCTATAGTTATCATTTTTTTTGGGAAATGCTTAAAGATGCAGAAAAAGTATTTTCTTTACCCCAAAAAAATTCTTTAAGTAGTGGAGATTTTTGCCAAAGTGAAATAATCGATAATAAGTTCTTAAGGTGCATGGCAATTACTCGTCAAGAAAGGTCATTGATTTTTAGCTTAGAAAATGGTGGAGTCGTTTACAGTGGAAAAACATCTTCGTGGATTCCAACAGAAGATATAAAACAAAAAACAAAAAAAAGATATGGTGATATGTGGAAATCAAAGGAAATTATATCTATGTTGAACGGTATCTTTGTAAATAAATATCCATTTGACCAAGTAAAAAAGCTTATTCAAATAGCAATAGCAAGTATTAAAAGAGATAAATACCTTGTTCCAATGTCGTTTATTTTTACCGAAAAGCACAAGCCTCCTATGATCATTTCTCACACTTTCCAAAATCAACAAAGTAAAATTATAGCAATAAATAAAGTTGCGGATGAAATTATTAAGATTAAGGGGACCTCAATACTTCAGCTAGGAGAAGCATGGCTAGCACCGCTTAAAAAAGATGGTCATAATTTTCCATTACAAGATAGAAAAGATACAAAAGATGTTGTGCTTATACATTGGGTTTCTAGTGAAATGGGTAAAGTTATTACTATTCCTTTTAAGAAAAATATTTTTAATCAAATTATTTTTTCAAAAATAGAAGTTGAAGATTTTGATACAAATCAACCTCATAAAAATTTTCTACTTTTGCCGTTAATAGAAGCTTTACAAAAGGTTAAAAATAAAAATCCCCGATAAGGGGATTTTTATTTTGCTTTTACTAGTCCAGTTTTGAGGAGGGTAGCGTAGGTGCCACGCTTTTTCATGGTGCGCATGCCACGAGCGGATACTTCTATATTGACTGTTTTATTAAGTTCCGGAACAAAAATCTTCTTTTTTTGAAGATTTGGGTATTTTCTTTTCTTGCCAGTTGGGTTAAATTTAGTCGCACGGGTTCTATTAGAATATCCGCCTCCAACCACTGAACTCTTTTTTGTTATCATACATGTTTTCATATGTAGTTCTCACATGCTATCATATAATTTATATGGACGCAACCAATTCAATCTTTTATATCCTTATCCTTGTTATGTCTATCGTGATTCACGAAATCTCGCATGGTTTTATGGCGGAATATTTCGGTGATGATACTGCGCGTAATGCTGGGAGACTAACACTGAATCCTATTTCACACATAGACTTATTCGGCTCAATTCTTTTACCAGCAGTTCTTATTTTAAGTAGCACTGGTTTTATTTTTGGTTGGGCCAAGCCCGTTCCCTATAATCCAAATAATTTAAGCAATAGAAAATGGGGAACAATTGCTGTTGCGGCAGCTGGTGTTCTGGCGAACTTTTTTATTGCTATTATTTTTGGAATTATAATACGTTTAACATCTGGTATGACCTTGCAACCTAATTTTTATTTTATAACTTCTGCCATTGTAATTGTAAATCTGGCTCTAGCTATTTTTAATCTTGTCCCGATTCCACCCCTCGATGGCTCTAAAATACTTTTTTCTTTCTTACCCGAGAGAGCTTTTTCTTTTATTCTTGACTACGAACAATACTCTTTAATCCTATTACTTGTTTTTATTGTTTTCTTTTCTGATTATTTATATCCAATTTTAGCTTTTCTTTTTCATTTAATTACTGGGCTTGCGCTTTAAATTTTAAAATACAACTTTTGAAGGGGTTTCGAGGCTGACGAGCCGAGAACTTCAGGATTTTTTAAGCTTCAAAAAATCTGTACCGAAAAAAGTTGTATTTTAAAATTTGCATTTTTTGTGTGATTATAGTACATTGTTCACATAGTCCTGTAGGGCTATTTTATTTAGTAATGCCAACAATCAATCAATTAATAAAGAAAAATAGAACCAAAATGCACGCTAAGCACAAGACCGTGGCTTTGGCTCGTGGTTTTAATGTTCTTAAAAACAAGCCGGTATTTTTCCCTTCACCTTTTAAGCGTGGAGTTTGCACTAAAGTTTCTACCACTACTCCTAAAAAGCCAAACTCAGCTCTTCGAAAAATTGCGAGAGTGCGTTTAACTAATGGAATGGAAGTAACTGCTTATATCCCTGGAGAAGGTCATAATTTACAGGAACACTCTGTGGTTATGCTTCGTGGAGGACGTGTGAAAGACTTGATCGGAGTAAGATATCACATTGTTCGCGGAGTTCTAGATACTCAAGGAGTAGAAAAGAGACGACAATCCAGATCGCTTTATGGAAATAAAAAACCTAAGAAAGAAGTAAAGAAATAAAAAATTTATGCGAAGAAAAGTAAAAAATAGAAATATAGCACAGCCTGATTTCGTTTATAACTCTCAAAAATTAGAGAAGTTTATTAACTATGTTATGTGGTCTGGGAAGAAAGAAACTTCCAGAAAAATAATGTATAAGGCTTTTGATATAATTAAGGAGAAAACAGGGAATCCAAATCCATTAGAGATTTTTGATTTAGCGATGAAAAATGCTGGTCCTTTAACGGAAGTACGTTCTAAGCGTATCGGAGGGGCCAACTATCAAGTTCCTAGAGAAGTACGTCCTGAAAGGAGACTTGCGCTTGCTATGCGATGGATTCGTGATGCGGCTCGAAGTAAAAAGGGTTCTCCTATGCACGTAAAATTGGCTGATGAATTAATTGCCGCTTCCAAGAACGAAGGTTCTGCTATTAAAAAGAAAGAAGATACTCACAAAATGGCTGAGGCCAACAAAGCTTTTGCTCATTTTGCTTGGTAATTATTTATGGAACGAGACTATCCTTTAGAAAAAGTTAGAAATATTGGAATTATTGCGCACATTGATGCGGGAAAAACAACAACGACCGAGCGGGTGCTTTTTTATACTGGAGTGTCGCACAAAATCGGTGAAGTGCATGATGGGGAGACGACTACAGACTGGATGGAACAAGAACGAGAACGTGGAATCACTATTACTTCAGCAGCGGTAACTTGTTTCTGGACTCCTACCTACGCAGACCCAAAAGATAAAAGTAAAAAACATCGTTTTAACATTATTGATACTCCTGGGCACATTGATTTCACCGTTGAAGTGAAGAGATCATTGCGTGTGCTCGATGGCGCTGTAGTTGTATTTGACGGAGTAGCAGGAGTGGAACCACAATCTGAAACAAATTGGCGTTATGCAGACGAGGCGAAAGTTCCTCGTGTTTGTTTTGTGAACAAGCTGGACCGCACGGGTGCTTCCTTTGAACATTCATATGCAACTATTTTAGATAGATTGACCAAAAAAGCTATTCGTATGCAGATTCCCATTGGACTGGAAGAGAAACACGAAGGAGTGGTTGATTTATTAAGGATGAAAGCTTATTACTTTGAGGGAGAAATGGGTAATAAGGTTATTGAAAAAGAAATTCCAGAAGAATTAAAAGCTGATGCAGAAAAATATCATAGTGCCTTGATTGAGAAAATAGTGGAGACGGATGAGGTGATGATGACTGAATACTTAGAGGGAATTGTCCCAAATCTAGATGTTCTAAAGAAAACTCTACGTAAGGCTGTTATTAATAATGAAATTTTCCCAGTGTTTGCTGGTTCAGCATTAAAGAACAAGGGTGTGCAACTTGTGCTTGATGCTGTCGTTGATTATTTACCAGCTCCGACAGATATTCCACCAATCGAAGGTATCAATCCAGACAATGACGAGCCTGTTCTTCGTCATGCTTCTGACGCAGAGCCTTTTTCGGCTTTGGCTTTCAAGGTAGCGACTGATCCATTCGTTGGACAAATTATTTTCTTCCGTGTTTATTCAGGAAGCTTGATGGCTGGAAGTTATATTTATAATCCTCGTACTCGTAACAAAGAACGTATTGGCCGAATATTGCGCATGCATGCTAATGACAGAGAAGAAGTGAAACAAGTTTTTGCCGGAGAAATAGCCGCTGCCGTGGGATTAAAAGATACCATTACTTCAGATACTTTGTGTGATGAGGACAGTCCTGTTGAATTAAACCGCATTGTTTTTCCTGAACCAGTTATTCAACTTCGCATTGAACCAAAAACAAAAGCCGACCAAGAAAAAATGGGAATGGCACTTAATCGTCTGGCGCAAGAAGACCCAACCTTTAAAGTTACGACTGATCAAGAAACAGGGGAGACTATTATTGCGGGAATGGGAGAATTGCATCTTGAAATTATTGTGGATCGTATGAAAAGAGAATTTACTGTTGAGGCTAATGTTGGTAAACCACAAGTAGCTTACCGAGAAACAATTACTGGAAATTCAGAGGCTGAAGGAAAATACATCAAGCAATCAGGTGGACGTGGAAACTATGGACATGTGAAGATTAAAGTTAAACCAATGGTCATGCTCACAAAGGAAGAAGTGGAAGATTTACCAAAAAACACAAAGAGATCACCTGGTTTTGAATTTATAAATACTATTAAAGGAGGGGTAATTCCACAAGAGTATATTGCGCCTTGTGAAAAGGGATTCAAAGAAGGGCTCGATAGGGGAATTTTAGCTGGATTCAAAATAGTAAATGTTTCAGTAGAACTTTGGGATGGAAGTTATCATGAAGTTGACTCAAATGAAATGGCTTTCAAAATTGCATCCAGTATGGCTGTTCAAGATGCTTGTCGTCGTGCCAATCCGGTAATTTTGGAACCAATGATGAAAGTGGAAGTTGTTACTCCAGATAAATTCATGGGAGACGTTACAGGAAATCTTTCTTCTAAGCGTGGATTAATTGAAGGGATGGAAGATCGTGGAATGAACAAGGTAATTAAAGCAATTGTGCCTCTGTCAGAAATGTTTGGTTACATGACAGGTTTGCGTTCGATGACCGAAGGCCGTGCGTCTTTCACTATGGAATTCTTCCGTTACGACATTGTGCCAAATAATGTCGCTGAAACTATCATCGCTGCAAGGAAATAAACCTTTTCTCTATTTGACAATGTTTTTTAATCTGCTATTATCTTAATAACTGCACTTTCTGCAGTTTTTATATTGGTTTTTTTTAATTATTAGCAATTATTAGTTAATTTAGTTAGTAATCAAGCCTTAGTGACTGGTTATCGTACATTAAGTTTTGACTATTAATCAATAATATTATGGCAGCAGAAGAATTTAAAAGAGATAAGCCGCACATTAATGTCGGCACCATCGGTCACGTTGACCATGGAAAGACCACTTTAACAGCTGCAATTTTGCATGTGTTAAGTATGGCTGGCAAGACCGTTCGTCTTCGAGGAGTTGATCAAATCGACAATGCTCCTGAAGAAAAAGCTAGAGGAATTACGATTAATATTTCTCATAACGAATATGCAACTGATGCTCGTCACTACGCACACATCGATGCTCCTGGACACGCGGACTACATTAAAAACATGATTACTGGTGCCGCTCAAATGGACGGTGCTATTTTGGTGGTAGCAGCGACAGATGGCGCGATGCCTCAGACTCGTGAACACGTTCTTTTAGCAAAACAAGTTGGGGTGCCAAAGATGATTGTTTTCTTGAACAAATGCGATATGGTTGATGATAAAGACATGATTGATATGGTTGAAGAAGAAATTCGTGAACTTCTTACTAAGCAAGGTTTTGACGGTGCTAATGCTCCTGTTATTCGTGGTTCAGCACTCAAAGCTCTTGAGTCCAAATCTGTGGATGATGAATGGGCAAAAAAGATTCTTGAATTAACAAATGCTCTTGATACTTATATTCCTGTTCCAGTTCGAGATACAGCTAAACCATTCCTTATGCCAGTTGAAGATATCTTTTCAATTGAAGGACGTGGTACTGTTGTAACTGGTAAAATTGACCGAGGAGTCATAAAAGTTGGAGAAGAAGTTGAAATCGTTGGAATTAAACCTACACAGAAAACAGTAGTGACTGGTATTGAAATGTTCAATAAAAATCTTCAAGAAGGTATGGCTGGAGACAATGCTGGAATTTTACTCCGAGGTCTCAAGAAAGAAGACATCACTCGTGGACAAGTTTTAGCAAAACCAGGAACTGTTACTCCACACGATAACTTTACGGCTGAAATATATGTTTTGAAAAAAGAAGAGGGTGGACGTCATACGCCTTTCTTTAAAGGTTATAAGCCTCAGTTTTATATTCGTACAACAGACGTGACTGGTGATGTGACTTTGGCTGAAGGTACAGAAATGGTTATGCCAGGTGATACAGTACAAATTACAGTAAAGTTAGTTACCCCAGTTGCTCTTGAAGAAACACAGAAGTTTGCTATTCGTGAAGGAGGCAAGACTGTCGGGGCAGGAGTCGTTATCAAAATTCTTGGTTAAAAAATACCACAGGCCAAGCCTAAGGGAAACCCTTAGGCTTGGCCTGTGGAACAAAAGTTCATGGCAACAACAGAAAAAAAAATAAAAAAACCAAAAGTGGCAAAAACCGCAGTAGAGAAATCTACAAAGATACCAAAAGTATCGAAGGTTTCTTCTAAAAAAGAAAAGTCTACTCACGCAAGTGGTAGCGAAAGTAAAATTATACTTCGTATCAGAGTTCGTGCTTACGAGAGTAAGATTTTAGATGCATCTGTTAAACAAATTATGGATACTGCTATCCGTTACGATGCGCAAATAATAGGTCCTGTGCCACTACCAACTGAAATAAAAAAGTATACAGTCAATCGTTCTGCTTTTATTTACAAAAATACCAGAGAACAATTTGAAATAAGAGTACACAAAAGATTAATTGACATTATAAATCCGAATGCAAAAACAGTAGAAGCTCTGACTAATCTAACATTACCTTCTGGTGTTGATATTGATGTGAAAATGATGTAATACGAGTTTAACACCACAGCAAAAATATGAAATTTATATTAGGAACAAAAGAAAATATGGCAGAATACTTTTCCGAGACAGGAGAAGTTATTCCAGTTTCTATTGTTTCTGCTCCACCAAGTGTTGTGACTAGAATTTTTGAGAAATCTAAAGATGGCTACAATTCTGTCCAAGTTGGGTTCGGAATACAAAAAAAGGAAAGAATTACAAAATCCCGAGCTGGCGCCATGAAAGGGGGTTTTTACAAAAACCTTAAAGAATTTAAACTAAAGAGTGCAGATACAATTAGTGTAAAAGAAGGCGACAACATTGATGTTTCTATTTTTGCTCCTGGTGATAAGATAATCGTATCTAGTATTTCTAAAGGTAAAGGTTTTCAAGGAGTCGTGAAGCGTCATGGTTTCAGCGGTGGACCACGTTCTCATGGACAGAAGCATTCAGAAAGGGAACCCGGAAGTATTGGAGGTGGACTTCGAACTCACGTTCCAAAAGGAATGAGAATGGCAGGTAGAATGGGCGGAGATCGTATTACCCAGAAAAATCTTCAAGTTGTTTTTGTAGATAAAGAAAATAATTTAATTTTGATTAAGGGAGCAATTGCTGGTCGTCGTGGGACTTTAGTGGAAATAGTTAGTAGATAATATGGCAACAGCAAAAATACAAAATAAAATATCAGCAAAAATATACAACCAAAAAGGAGCCGAGGCTGGAGTCATTGATCTTCCCGCAAAAGTTTTTGCCGCTAAGTGGCGAGCAGATTTGGTGCATCAAGTGGTAGAGGGTATGCGTTCCAATAAACGTGCTGGCACAGCTGATACCAAGGATCGCGGAGAAGTACGTGGTGGTGGTAAGAAACCTTGGAAACAAAAGGGAACTGGCCGTGCCCGACATGGGTCTAGTAGAAGTCCTATTTGGGTTGGTGGAGGTGTTACCCACGGACCACTTGCTGAGAAAAATTATAAAAGAAAAATTTCTAAAAAGATGCGTGCTCAAGCATTATTTTCTGTACTTTCAAAAAAGTTTAAAGATGGAGAAATTATTTTTATTGATACGCTTTCAGTGTCTTCAATAAAAACAAAAAATGCAGTTGAAGTTATGAAAAGCCTAGCGAAAGCTTCTGGCTTGAAAGCACTTGGAGGTTCTAAGAAAGCTCGAGTTCTAACAGCCCTTTTTGGACGCAACGAACAAGCAGAAAAGAGCTTTAGGAATTTACCACAGCTTGAAATAGTTTTCTTAAAGAATTTAAATCCGCTTGACGTTTTAAATCACCAATATCTTTTAATAGAGAATCCGGTCGAAAGTATAAAATTTTTAGAAAGCAGAGGATAGAGAATTTTTTAAAAAAATTTTTTAAAACGACATGACAACAATAATCAAAAATCCAAGAATCACCGAGAAAGCATCTTTTTCCCTTGAACAAAATGTTTATACTTTTGATATTACTGCTTCTGCTAATAAGACAGAAATAAAAAAAGCTATCTTTGCACTCTATAAAGTAAAACCAATTAAAGTGAATGTCTTAACTATTCCTAGGAAAAAAATTATGTCCAAAGGCAAAGTTGGGAAAAAGGGTGGAGGTCGCAAAGCTTTTGTTTATTTAAAAAAGGGCGATAAGTTAGAATTTATATAGTCTTTCAGTAGGCTCAAGATAAAATTATGAAAACATATAAACCAACAACAAAATCTCGAAGACAAATGACTAATGTGAATTACAGAGGAGTTTTGACCACTTCGACACCTACCAAATCTCTTACCCACGGCTTTAGACGCAGTGTAGGAAGAAATAGCGCAGGGCGTATTACCATGAGACACAAAGGCAGTGGGCACAAGCGTCTTTTCAGAGAAGTTGATTTTTTATATGACAAAAAAGAAATACCAGCAAAAATAAAAACTATCGAATACGATCCAAATCGCTCAGCTTTTATTGGATTGGCTGTTTACAAAGATGGAGAGAAAAGATATGTGGTTGTACCCAAGGCTGTCAAAGTAGGGGACTCTTTCATTGTCTCTGAAAAAGCAGAAATTAAAACAGGCAACAGGCTTCCTTTGAAAAGTATCCCAGTTGGAACCTTTGTTTATAATGTTGAAATCAAAAGACACGGCGGTGCTAAGATTGGCCGTAGTGCAGGAATTTTTGCCCAAGTGGTCGCAAATGCTGATGGATATACCAATTTGAAAATGCCTTCAACCGAAGTAAGAAAAATAAATGAAAATTGCTGGGCTTGTGTCGGGACTGTTTCTAACGAAGAACATCACTTAGAAAATTACGGTAAAGCGGGCCGAAGTCGCTGGAAAGGAATTCGTCCGACTGTTCGTGGTACTGCGATGAACCCAGTAGATCATCCATACGGAGGGGGAGAAGGCAGACAAGGCAGAGGAACCAAAAGACCGAAAACAATGTGGGGTAAAGTGACTGGAGGAAGGAAAACCCGTAGTCCGAAGAAATATTCAAATGTATTTTTGGTCTCTCGTAGGAAAACTGGAAAGAATAAATAAAAATAAACAAAAAACCTCCCAAACGGGAGGTTTTGTTTTCCCCCATATTTTATTGCCTTTTTCTATATAAATGGTATAAACATAAATGAATCTGCTCTTTGGTATTTTTTCTCTAGCCGGAGAAGCGGGTATCTTTAACTTTTTTTAAGGAGGGTTCCATAGATGACAAAAAAAGAAAGGGTGGCGCGTATTAAAGCGCAAAACGATGCAGCCAAGAGGGCTATAGAGAAACAAAAGGCAATATCCAGAGCCACAACAGGAGGGTTATTGTTTACCACAAATAAGAATCGGATTGAAGTCAAGAAATTCGTTCTTATCTGATGGAGTTGTTAATTTTAGTAAAGTTAAGGTTTCCGAGTAAGTTGTTTGGAAGTCTTACGAATTTTTAATTCAAGGTATCTTTTTTACGGAGGTTTCAACATTTTATCGTTGAGACCTCCGAGCTTTTTTATATCTCCAAACGGCTCATTTCCCACTGTTTGAGCCATTCACTGTTTTACTTGCATTTTTATATATATTTGTTAGTATGATTTAAGGCTCAAATGAGAGCCATTTTGTTTATATAAGAAGAAAAATTCATGACCAGAAGTATCAAAAAAGGATTATATGTCGACGAAAGGCTCTTAAAAAAGATTGCCGGTAAAAACCCGTTGCAGACTCCAATGGTGAAGACTTGGAAAAGAGCTTGCGTGATTTCTCCCGAGATGCTTGGTTTCACTTTCGGTGTTTATAATGGCAAAGTTCATGTGGAAGTTTTAGTGACTGAAGATATGGTAGGTCACAGACTTGGAGAATTTTCTCCAACCAAGAAATTTATGAAACATGGAGGAAAGATGCAGAAAGAGCTTGAACAAAAGAAAAAAGAAGCAGAAATAACAGCTGCTAAAGGGGCGACCGCAGCTGCAGCTGACGCTAAGAAAAAATAATTATCAAAACAATGAAAGCATTTTTAAAAAACTACAGACAATCTCCAAGAAAAGTTCGTTTAGTCGCGGAACTTATCAAAGGTAAAAAAGTATCCGAGGCAATTGCGGAGCTTGATTTTTTAGCTAAACGCGCAGGATTACCGATTAAGAAGCTTTTACTCTCTGCTGTAGCTAATGCAAAAAGTACTGGAGTAGAAGTAGAGAACTTATTTGTAAAAGAATTGCGAGTAGACAAAGGTATTACCATGAAGAGAATGATGCCGGCAGCGATGGGTACAGGACACCGAATAAACAAACGCACTAGCCACCTCAACCTTCTTTTAGCAGAAAAAGTTGTCGCTGTAAAAAAATCCCGCGGTCATAAACCTAAGGGCGAAACAAAAGCTAAAAAAGCAAATAAATAATTTTATGTCAAAAATAGTTCACCCATATGCACATAGATTGATAATACTGAGAGACTGGAAGTCTCGTTGGTTTGCTGATCCGAAAAAATATATCTCTTATTTAAAAGGGGATGTTTTAATACGTCAATATTTAGAAAAGAAATTACGAGGGATGTATGTTTCTAGTATTGAAATTGAAAGAAGCCGAAAAGCTACTCGTTTTATAATTAAAACTTCTCGCCCAGGCCTTCTGATTGGCAGAAGTGGTGAAGGAGCGACTAAACTTAAAGAAGACATTTTAAAGAAAATGGATAAGTTAAAATTAGTCCGACCAGAAGACTTCAAACTTGAAATTGTAGAAGTTTCAAATCCAGAAGCTGATGCCGCTATTGTTGCTTATATGATTGCCGAAGGATTAGAAAAAAGAATGCCTTATCGCCGAGTCATCAAGCAAATTATAGAAAAAGTTATGCAGACCAACGGCGTTGAAGGTGCCAGGATTGTGTTATCAGGTCGTTTGGGTGGAGCTGAAATTGCTCGTACTGAAGAGCTGAAGCGTGGCTCTATTCCACTTCAGAGTTTTAGGGCAGATATTGATTTCAAACGTGAACGTGCGACCCTTTCATATGGTGTGGTTGGTATAAAAGTTTGGATTTATCGTGGTAAAATTTTTGCTGACAAGAAACCCGCACGCAGTACTTATGTTTCTGCTGGTGCAGCTGATGCAAAAGAGAACGCTTCCGGTTCATTAAAAGGTTTAGAAAAGACAGATTAATTTATGTTAACTCCTAAAAAAGTAAAATTTAGAAAATGGCAAACTGGACGTTCAAATCCAAAAGCACGAACTGCAGATACTCGTGGCGTTAAATTGGCTTTTGGTTCTTTTGGTTTAAAATCTGAAACTCAAGCACGCATAAAGTCAACTCAAATTGAATCTGCTCGAAAAGTTATTTCTCGTACCTTAACCAAAACTGGTAAATATTGGATTCGTATTTTTCCAGACCGTCCTTTTACTTCTAAGGCAGCTGAGGTGGGCATGGGAAAAGGGAAAGGGGATCCACAAGGATATTGTTTTGATGTTTTACCAGGACGAATTATTTTCGAAGTAGATGGAGTGGATGAAGCTATCGCTCGTGAAGCTTTACGAAAAGCAGGCAGTAAGCTTCCAATTAAAACTCGAATTGTTTCGAGAGCCCATAAACAATAATATATGAAAAACAACAAAGTAAATTTCAAAGAAATGAAAAAAGATGAATTAGAAAAGAAATTAATTTCTTTAAGAGAAGAAATTAGAGTTATAAAATTTAGAACAGAAGGTTCAAAATCAAAAAATGTTAAAGAACTTGCGACCCTAAGAAAACAAATTGCTAAGGTCTTAACTGAAATAAATAAAAAATAATTATATGGCAAATAAAGTAAAAAAAGAAATAACAGAAAAGAAAGGCAATATTTTAAAAGGTGTTGTTGTTTCTGATAAAATGGACAAGACCATTGTTGTTTCTGTGTCCAGATTTGTTAAGCATCCACTTTATGGAAAATTTTATAAAATCAGCAAAAAATACAAAGCACACGATAGCAATAATCAATTTAAAATAGGTGATAAAGTAGAAATAGTTGAAACTCGACCAATTTCTAAAGATAAAAGATTTAAAGTAGTTACCCACGCTAAAGCGGGGCAAGAATAATTTTATGATTCAAAATGAAACTTTAGTAAAAATAACAGACAATGCTGGAGGCACCGTTGGAAAGGTGTTTAAGATTTTAGGGTCTTCTAAGAAAAGATATGCCAGACTTGGCGAGTTGGTTATTATTTCTGTAAAAGTGGCTAGTCCTAGAAAGGGAGTTAAAAAGAAAGATGTTCATCAAGCTGTAGTTGTGCGTACCAGAGGTGCCTATAGACGTAAAGATGGTTCCTATATTCGTTTTGATGATAATGCTGTAGTTATTTTAGAAAAAGGAAAGAAAGATCCGAAAGCTGGTCGCGTCTTTGGCCCGATTCCGAGAGAATTAGCTGAGAAAGGATTCCAGAAAATAATTTCTTTAGCACAAGAAGTAATTTAATAATAAATTTATGAAAATCAAAAAAGGAGATAATGTAAAAATTATTACTGGTAAAGACAAAGGAAAATCTGGAAAGATTGTCCGTGTTTTAGTTAAAGAAAATAAAGTGGTGGTAGAAGGATTGAATATGATGAAGAAACATCAGCGTCCCAGAAAAACTAACGAGAAAGGAAGTATGGTTAATATAGCTATGCCTATTGCTGCTTCTAATGTTAAAAAAGTAGAATAATTTATCAAAAGAAATATATGAAACATTTAACCGTAAAAGAAAAAGAAAAGGAAAGTTTTGAAAAAATGAAAAGTGTTTTTCATTACAAAAACGCCTTAGCCACACCAAAGATGGAAAAGATTGTCATCAATGTTGGTACTGGAACGATGGTGAAAAAAGATAAGAATAAAAATGAAGCCATTGGTGATCGTTTAGCAAAAATTACTGGTCAAAAGACTGCTTTACGTGGAGCCAAACAATCTATCTCATCTTTCAAAATTCGTCAGGGTGACCCTGTTGGAGTGGTGGTTACCTTACGTGGTAAAAGAATGTATGTCTTTTTAGAAAAGCTTATTAATATTGCTCTTCCTCGAACTAAAGACTTTAGAGGTATTAATCGTAATGCTGTAGACAATATTGGCAATCTTACTATCGGTATAAAGGAACATACAATCTTTCCAGAAACAGCAGATGAAGATATCAGAGATATTTTTGGAATGTCTATCACCTTAGTTTCTTCTGCTAAAAATAAAAAAGAAGGTACAGCCTTTTTTGAAATTTTAGGTATTCCTTTTAAGAAAGAAGAGGATTCTAAGAAGAAATAAAGTCAAACCCCCACACCTTTTAAAAAGGTGTGGGGGTTTGACTAATCTATGTTTTTTTGTTAGTATCTTAGGTAAGGGAAGATAGCTTTAATTAATCCATTTTTCTCCTTTAACTCTTTATTTGTAAAGATTTAAAGAAAAAAAGTGAGATATTGTAAGGCTTTCCCATATATTATTTTATGGCTAAAACATCAGTTGTCGCAAGAAGTAAAAAGAAACCTAAATTTTCTACTCGAGCTAAGAATCGATGTTTTCGCTGTGGCCGAGGAAATGCTTTTATGAGGGACTTCGGCTTGTGTCGTATTTGTTTTAGAGAATTAGCAAACGAAGGAATGTTGCCAGGAGTTAGGAAATCAAGTTGGTAGTTAAACAAGTTCACTAAATTTATGGATTCAATTTCAAACATGATAATAATAATGAAGAACGGATCACTTGCAGGCAAGGAGTCTGTATTAATTCCATATTCAAAGATGAAAAATGCTATTGGTGAGTGTTTGAAAAAAGCAGGATATATTTCTGAAATTTCCAAAAAAGTAAAAAAAGGTCAGCCTTTGTTGGAAGTGGGTTTGATTTACATAGACAAGAAACCAAAAATTACAGAAGTAGAAAGAATTTCTAAGCAGTCCAGACGAGTTTACTTTGGGATGAAGGATATTCATTCTGTCCGAAACGGGACAGGGATACTTGTGCTTTCAACGCCTAAAGGGATTTTATCAGGGAAAGAAGCTCGCAAGGAGCAAGTCGGAGGAGAAGCATTATTCAGGCTTTGGTAATTGGAATAAATTAAATTTTATAAAGAAAATATATGAGTAGAATAGGCAAACAAGAAATACAAATACCAGCAGGAGTCAAAGTCACCCAAGATGGCAATACTGTTACAGTTGTTGGGCCAAAGGGTACCTTGAGTAGAGTTTTTAGAGATGATATTACGATTATTATTTCTGATAAAAATATAACTTTGAATATAAAAAGGAACGATAAGTTTTCCAAGTCTCTTTGGGGTACTTATGCTTCTCATCTAAAAAATATGATTGTGGGAGTAGTCACACCATATCAAAAGAAATTAATTTTAGAAGGGGTGGGGTTCAAGTCAGAAGTTAAAGGCAAAGAATTTAATTTTGCTTTAGGGTTTTCTCATCCAGTGATTGTTAAAATACCAGAAGGCATTACTGCGACTGCTGAGAAAAATAACATTACGATTACCGGAATTGATAAGGAATTAGTTGGAAGTTTTACAGCAGCCATTCGCGCCTTGAAAAAGCCTGAGCCTTATAAGGGTAAAGGTATGCGTTACGAAGGTGAAGTTATAAGAAGAAAACAAGGTAAAAAGACAGTATAGTATAGTTAAAAAAGTTCATAAATTAAAATGCAAACAAAACAAGACAAAAGAATAAGACTGAAAAAGAAGATAAGGGTAAAAATCCAAGGTACGGCAGCACGCCCAAGGCTTACAGTCTTTCGTTCAAATAAATTTATCTATGCTCAAGTTATCAATGACCTAACTGGCAAGACTTTGGCGCAAGCAAGCGATGTGAAGATAACTAAGGGGACAAAGAGTGAAAGAGCCAAAGAAGTAGGACGAGCAATCGGAGCTGCTTGTTTAAAAGCTAAAATCAAGAAAGTTATTTTTGATCGTAATGGATTTAAATATACTGGACGAATTAAATTAGTAGCGGATGAGGCTCGAGCAGGGGGATTAGAATTTTAACCAAGTAGGTGATTTTATCAAATCATATGGATAAACCAAAAGACAACATAAGAGACAACAAAAAGAATTCTGGTCGTCGCGGATCATCTTTTAACAGAGTGAAGCCAGAATTTGATCAAAAGATCTTGAACATTCGTCGTGTTACCCGTGTGGTGGCTGGCGGAAGAAGATTTTCTTTTAGTGTTGCTATCGTTGCAGGGGATAGAAAAGGAAGTGTTGGTTTAGGTTTAGGAAAAGCTGGAGATACAGCCTTAGCAATCAACAAAGCGCTTCGAAATGCCAAGAAAAATATGGTTAGATTGAATCTTACAAAAACCATGTCTATTCCTCATGAACTTTCTGCTAAATTTTCAAGTTCCTATATTATGCTTATGCCGAACAAGGGGCGTGGGCTTGTAGCGGGTTCAGTTGTTCGTGATATTGTGAAACTTTCTGGAGTGAAAGATGTCACAGGCAAGATTCTTTCTAATAGTAAAAATAAGTTAAACAATGCGAAAGCAGTGATGGCAGCCCTTTCTCAAATTTCTTCCAAATACACAAAGATAGTTCCAGAAAGTGTCGTGATTGCCAATAAAGAAGTTGTTATTCCTGAAGTAGAAAAATAATATGCAAATACATAATTTAAAAAGAAAACATAAGAACAAAAAAGATAGACTTGTTGGCCGTGGAGGTAAACATGCAAAAACTTCTGGCCGTGGAGGCAAGGGACAGACAGCTCGTGCTGGAAACAAGCGTCGTCCTGAACTTCGTGATATCATAAAGAAGTTACCTAAGAATCGTGGTTATCAATTCAAATCCATTCAGAAAGTCTTTATCTTAGGAAAGGATAAGCTTACCACGAAAGAAGAAAAGTTTTCTGAGATCAGAAAAAGACTAGGAATCAAAGGGAAGAAGATTAAAATTAAGTAATTTTAAAAACATAAAACATGCAGAATTTCTGGAATAAAATAAAATTAATTTGGACAGACACAACCTTACGCAATAAAGTTTTATTTGTTTTTTTTGCATTGATAATTTTTAGATTACTTTCTGCTATTCCAATTCCAGGAATTGATGCTGTGGAGCTTAGTAGATTTCTCTCTAATAACCAATTTTTTGGGATTTTAAATATATTCTCTGGAGGTGGACTTTCTAATCTTTCTATCATCATGCTTGGAGTGGGTCCATATATTACTGGTTCTATTATCATGCAGCTTCTTACTATCATGGTTCCTTCTTTGAAGAGGATTTATCACGAGGAAGGAGAAGCAGGGAGAAAGAAGTTTTCTCAATATTCTAGATTACTCACTGTTCCACTTGCGGCCATTCAGGGTTTTAGTCTTTTGTATATTCTTGAACAGCAAAATATTTTAGTTAATTTAACCACCTTTGATCGTATTACCAACTTGCTAATAGTAGTTGCTGGTTCAGTATTGATTATGTGGGTGGGTGAACTCATTTCTGAGTTTGGTATTGGTAATGGAGTGTCACTTATAATTTTTGCTGGTATTGTCTCTAGGCTTCCGTCTTGGGTTAATGAGCATATTTTCACTTTTGATGTTTCTCAAATTCCTATGTATTTAGTATTTGCCGTAGTGGCGATAATTATTTTGGCGGGTATTGTATTGGTCACTGAAGCAGAACGTCCAATTCCTGTTACTTATGCGAAACGTGTCCGAGGAATGAAAATGTATGGTGGAGGCTCTACTTATTTGCCTTTACGTGTTAACCAAGCTGGAGTTATTCCAATAATTTTTGCGCTTTCTATTTTGCTTTTTCCGCAAATGATTGGGGCTTTCTTGTCTCGTTTTAGCAATCCAATTATTTCAAGTATCTCTGATTTCCTTATGGCCTTTACTCAAACGAGTGTGATTTATGCAATATTTTATTTTATTTTTGTCTTTCTCTTTACTTACTTTTACACAGCTGTTACTTTTGACCCTGAAGCGCTTTCCACTAATTTACAAAAAAATGGTGCCTTTATTCCAGGTATTCGTCCGGGTGTTTCTACCTCTGAATACATTTCGAAAGTATTGAGTCGGATAACTCTTTTAGGAGCTACATTCTTAGGAATTGTTGCCATCCTGCCTTTAGTTATGCAATTCATCACTGGGAACACTTCTTTTGCCCTAGGAGGTACGTCTATCCTGATCGTTGTTTCTGTTGTTCTAGACTTAATCAAAAAAGTCGACGCACAGATCTCCATGCGAGAGTATTAAAAGACTAGGTAAGTTTTTAACCAAAAAAATAATTTGTTCTAATAAATAAAGAAAAATTTTTATGGAAAGTAATGGTATTGAAAAAAACAAAAGAAGAGTTGAAATAAGTAATAGAATGAAAGCTATAGAGCAAGAGAGGATAGCTTTAAATGAAATAATAAAACAAAAAGCTGCCGAAGAATTTAGCAAGTTACAGCAATTAGATGTTGAATATAAACAACTTGATAAAGAATTAAAAAGCTAAAATTTTAAGTTAAGTTCTATCTAACGCAACTTCTTGTACTCCTCAATCTCTTTTAGAATATCCTTTGCAACTTTTGGGATAGGCTGATTGCCGTTGATTATTTTTATTTTATTTAAACTCTTAAAATATTTTACAGTTTTACTGACTTGTTTTTTGTGATAATTAATTCTTTTAGCGATAATTTTTTTTGTATCAAGCACTCTATAAATAGCTTTCATTTTTCCCTTACTTCGTTTTAATGAACGTCTATAAACTTCCTTATCGGGTAGGTTAATATAAAAAGCTAAAAAGTCTTCCTTGCGTGAATCCAGCATTTTTTTTAAGAGTTGGGCTTCTGGTTTTAGTCTTCCCCCTAGAAAAAGTAAGTTCTTGTTTTTAGGTTTATTGTTTATTTCTTTAATTAAAAATTTTTTTATCAAAACAACCGGCAATGGTAGACCTTTTCCTGTTGTTCTTCTAGCTAAATCACCATTTTTGCTTTTTTCTTTTAAAAGATTACGAGAATACACCCCTGTTTCTACAAATTTTAAAGCATATTTCTTTTTTAGAATATTAGCTTGGGTTTCTTTGCCGGAGGCTATCATTCCTAGAAGTACTATGTTAAATCCAAGCTTTTTCATAATAAAGTCATTCTATTACAAAACCCTTGATTATTCAAGCTAAATTTTGTATTGTTAACTTATGCAAACGCAAACTTTCGTATTTTTTGGAATCATTGGCTCCGGCAAGGGAACTCAGGTTGATTTGTTGCGAAAATATCTAAAAGACAAGAACATAGCTTCTGATATTTTATATACATCTACAGGTGATGAATTCAGAAAGGTTATTGGGAGTGGTAGTTATACTGGACAAATAATAAAAGAAACTCTTGAAAAAGGATTTTTACAGCCTAACTTTATTACCACCAGTTTATTTACCAACATACTGATTTCCGGAATGAAAAATGACACCTGCCTGATCGCTGATGGATATCCACGAACTATTGCGCAGTCAGAAAGTTTTGAAGCAATGATGAAGTTTTATAAAAGAGAAAATATAAAAATTATTTACATTGAATTATCCGAGCAAGAAGCGATGAAAAGAAATTTACTACGAGGCAGAACTGATGATACAGAAGAAGGAATTAAGAAAAGATTTGATGAATACATAAATAACGTAGTTCCTTCCTTAAATTATTTCAAAGGAAAAGAGAATTATACAATTTTCACGATCAATGGAGAGCAAACGGTAGAAAATGTGCACCAAGATATCATTAAGGCCTTGAATTTTTAATATGGAAGAAACAATTGTAATTTCACTTGGAGGTTCGCTCATCATCCCTGATGAACTAGACATCAATTTTTTAAAAGAATTCAGAACTCTAATCCTTTCTCAAGTTGCAAAAGGTAAAAAGTTTGTGATTATTACTGGAGGAGGAAAAATTAATAGAAAATACAATGAAGCAGCCAAGGAAATTACTAATCCTTCCCACGAAGATCTAGATTGGATCGGCATAGCGGCTCTTAAATTAAATGCAGAGTTGTTAAGAGTTATATTTGGTGAATATGCATACAAAGAAGTGATTTCTAATCTTTCTAATAAATTTCCCTTTGAAAAATCAATTATTATTGGTTCGGCTTATAAACCGGGAAGTAGTTCTGATTTGGATGCAGTATTGGCTGCCAAGACAATTGGAGCAAAAAAAATAATTAATCTATCAAATATTGATTATGTTTACGATTCTGATCCTAAAAAAAATCCAGATGCTAAAAAAATTGAAAATATATCTTGGGTAGATTATCGAACTCTAATTCCTACTGACTGGACTCCCAGACTTAATTCGCCACTTGATCCTATTGCTTCAAAGATGGCAGAAGAGGCAGGCTTAGAAGTGATGATTATGAATGGCAAACCAATTGACAATCTGGCTAAATGCTTAAATGGAGAGAAATTTCAGGGAACTATTATTTCATAGCAGCAAAACTTTTAAAAATCAAATTTTTTTCGGCACAGAATTTTCAAGAAACATTCAGCCTTAAAAATCTTGGAGTTCAGAGCTCGACAGCCTCGAAACCCCTGCAAAAGTTTATTTTAAAAAGTTTTACAAAAATTTTTATGATAATTATAAAAACACCAAAAGAGATAGAAATCATTCGCGAAGGTGGCAAGCACTTAGCAACCGTTCTTTATAAAATAAAAGAAATGGTGAAGCCGGGTATTTCTACGAAAGACTTAGATATTTATGCGGAAAAACTAATTCGGGACATAGGGGGTACTCCTGCTTTTCTAAATTATCGACCAGAAGGTGCTAGAAAACCCTATCCCGCTTCTTTGTGTGTCTCTGTGAACGATGAAGTAGTGCATGGAATTCCAAGCAAAAAAAGAATTTTAAAAGAAGGAGATATTATTTCTCTGGATCTTGGACTTAAATACAAAGGACTTTTTACCGATATGGCTATTACTGTGCCTGTAGGTAAAGTGAATATGGCTGATCAGAAACTTATAGAAATTACTGAACAAGCATTACAGGTAGGAATTAATTCAGCTTCTCTTGGCAATACAATAGGGGATATTAGTAATAGCATAGAAAGTTTTATTCGTTCAAGAAAAGATAAATATGGAATTGTAGAAGTTCTGGCTGGGCATGGTGTTGGACGAGCAGTACACGAAGATCCTTTTATTCCGAATTTTGGGAAAAAGGGAACAGGGGAAAAACTTTTACCAGGAATGGTTTTAGCCTTAGAGCCAATGATAAATCTTGGCACTAAAAATGTAACGATCGATGCTGACGATTGGACTTTTCGCACTGCCGATAGGAAAAACAGTGCACATTTCGAACATACTATTCTGATTACAGAAGGGGAAGCAGAAGTTTTAACTACAGTGTAATTTTCAAGAATTTTTTAAAAATCAAACTTTTTTCGGTACAGATTTTTTTCTGGTGAAAAAAATCCTGAAGTTCTCGCGCCGTCGCGCTCGAAACCCCTGTAAAAGTTTATTTTTAAAAAATTTCCTTTTGTTGTATAATTAAACTAATGGAACCCTCATTTTTTAAAGAAATGCCTAAGTTTAAGACTCCAGAAGAAGAGCTTGATTATTTACATGCTCATGTTCGAGCACGAGAAGAACAGCTTAAGAATTTAGGACATATTGAACATGCAAAAGAAAATGCAGCAGAAGATGTTATTGGTGAATATAAAAATATTCCAGTTGAAAAAGCTGTGCATCAGGATAATATTATTGGTAAAAAAGAAGTTGAGGGGATTGTGTTAAAACTAAAACCCGAAACCCACGATAGTGTTATGGAAGAACTTCTAGGAATTGTTCTTACGAAAGGTATTCGTAATGCACTTTCGGTGGTGGAAGCGATGAATAATCCACATATTGATGATGACTTTCATCGTATTCTTATTCAATATTTAAAGACCGGGCAAGTAATGCTTGATTTTAAAGAAGGAACACCACTGTATAAATCTTTAAACATGACACTTTTTGAAATAACTCTTCCCCCCCCAACGGATGAAGCTGATAAATCAAAAGGTTTTAAGGAATTTATTGGCGCGATGGAGCAATTTTATGCTGGCATGCAGTCGATCGGAGAAGGCAAGTATAATGAAAAAGAAAATTATTTTACTTTAGAGGTGGCGCTTGGCAATCAAAGTGATGAGGTTGTTGTCTATGCCGCTATTCCCAACAAACACCTTTCCCTTTTTGAGAAACAAGTTTTAGCTTTTTATCATAATGCAAAAATTCGCGAAGTTGCTGATGATTATAATGTTTTCAGTGAAAATGGTGGTGCAGTGGGTGCTTATGCAAGTTTTACTGAGCGTGCCGTGATGCCAATCAAGACTTATGACAATATTGAGCATGACCCCATGAATCCAATTTTGAATGTTTTTTCTAAATTAAATAAGACTGGGGAAGGTGCAGCGATTCAGTTAATAATTGCACCAGCTGGTGATAAATTCATAAATGAATTTCATATGATTTTAGACGATGTGAAAGACGGTATCTCGGTCAAACATGCGGCAGATAATTTTTACAAATTTAACCGTGCTTTTTATAAAGTTTCTAAAGATTTGTTGTTTGGGGCAAAAGAAAAACACGAAGATGATAAAAAAGAAAAATACATGAAAGGACGAAGAGCGGTTGACCAAGGGGCAGCGGAGAAAATAGGCAATAAAATAAAAAGTACTATCATGAAAGCAAACATTCGAGTGATTGCTTCAGGGGAGAGCAAGGAACGTGCCGAGGCAATCTTAAGAGAGATAGAATCATCTTTTAATCAATTTTCTGAAGCTGCAAGTAATTCTTTTGTTTTTGAGCGAGTGAGTGGAAGTGACTTAAAAAAGCTTTTCCATGATTTTTCTTATCGTACATTTTCTTCGGATAAAATTTTACCCTTAAATTTAAAAGAGCTTGCCTCCGTCTTCCACTTCCCGGTTGGTATAGGATCTCAGCCACAACTCAAAGAAGCTAAAGCGGGTATTGCTCCTGCGCCAATAGAAATGGGGCAGGAAGGAATAATTTTAGGTATAAATAGTTATCGAGGAAAAGATACGGAAATACATTTGGCTCGCGAAGATAGAATGAGGCACATGTATGTTATTGGACAGACAGGAACCGGGAAAACGAACATTATGCTTAATATGATAACGCAAGATATCAGAAATGGAGATGGGTGTTGTTATATTGACCCGCATGGCACAGATATTCAAACCATTTTATCTCGTATTCCGAAAGAACGCATTGATGATGTAATTTATTTTGACCCAGCTTATACTGCCCGACCAATGGGGCTTAACATGTTAGAGTATGATCCAAAATATCCAGAGCAGAAAACATTTGTGGTGAATGAAATGATGGGAATTTTCAATAAACTTTTTGACATGAAGGTTGGTGGTGGGGCAATGTTTGAGCAATATTTTAGGAATAGCGCGTTTCTGGTGATGGAAGATCCAGAATCCGGTTCAACTTTACTTGAAATTACAAGAGTTCTAGGAGATAAAGAATTTCGTGACATGAAACTTGCCAAATGTAAGAATCCTATTATTAAACAATTTTGGATTACTGCCGAACAAACAACAGGGGATCAATCCTTGGCCAATTTCGTGCCCTATATTTCTTCCAAATTCGATAACTTCATTAGTAACGACATTATGCGTCCAGTTGTTCTTCAGCAAAATTCTGTTTTCAACTTCAGGAAAATTATGGATGAAAAGAAAATTCTTCTAGTAAATCTTTCCAAGGGCCGTCTTGGTGATATCAATGCAAATTTAATTGGGTTGGTGCTTGTTGGTAAGATTCAAATGGCAGCGCTTTCACGAGTAGATATGTTTGGCAAGCCAATGAATGATTTTTATCTTTACATTGATGAATTCCAAAATGTCACGACCGATTCTATTTCTTCTATTTTGTCAGAAGCTAGGAAGTACAGACTTTCTCTTAACATTGCGCACCAATACATTACTCAGTTGGAAGAAAAAATTAAAAATGCTGTTTTTGGAAACGTTGGTTCGATGGCAGTCTTTCGGGTGGGGACTGAAGATGCGACATTCTTGGAGCCGAAATTTAAACCTCAATTTACTGCGCAAGATATTACTAAGCTAGATAATTACAATGCTTATATGAGCATGCTGGTAAATGGTCAGCCAACGAAGCCTTTTAATCTTAGAACCATAGCCCCAGAAAAAGGTAATCCAGATATTGTAAATTCATTAAGAGAACTTTCCTATGTAAAATTTGGCCGTGACCGTGATGAAGTAGAAGCCGAAATTATGGCAAGATATAGTTCAATGGAGTAAAAAATAAAATTTACAAAAGTATTTTTTTCTGTTAATATAATCAATATGACACATTTAGAACGAACACTTATTATATTTAAGCCTGATGCAGTGCAGAGAGGCATAGTGGGGGAGATCTTGGCTCGCTTTGAAAAAGCCGGATTTAAAATTATTGGAGCTAAAATGTTGGAGCCTAGTCTTGAACATTACTACCATCATTATGAAACTATAGGGAAAATGATATCTCGTCACAACCAAAACATTTTTGACATAACAGTCGAAATGATGAAAGAAGGTCCAGTAATCGCTTTTGTATTAGAGGGAGTAGAGGCAGTATCTTTTATTAGGAAAATGGTTGGTCCAACAGAATCAAAGAATGCCTTGCCCGGTACTATTAGAGGTGATTATTCACATATGAGTTTTGCTCATGCTGATAAAGAAGGAGTTGGATTGCCAAATTTATTACATGCTTCCGGTGACTTAGAAGACGCAAAATTAGAAATCGCGCATTGGTTTTCTGAAAACGAACTTTTTGACTATGAAGCAGTGCATGAAAAGTTCACTCAAAAAAGAAAATCTCATAAACGTAATTAAACAAACAAAATCCCCGAAAGGGGATTTTGTGTTAATATGTCCTCTATGATTAAAGTAATTATTTTTGATGCAGATGGAGTATTAATACCTCACACAAGAAGATTTAGTACTTTGCTTTTAGAAGAATTTGGAATTCCGCTTGAAAAGACATTAGAATTTTTTAATGGGCCTTTTCAAGATTGCTTAGTGGGTAAATTAGATTTACAAGAGACTATTCAACCCTATTTATCTATTTGGGGTTGGAATAAAGGAATAGATGCTTTTTTAGATATTTGGTTTCAAGTACAACATAATATTGACGTAAAGTTAGTCGAATACGTACAGGAATTAAGGCGTAAAGGAATTATATGTTTATTGGCGACCAATAATGAAAAATATCGTTTCCAATATATTTTAGACAAAACTGGTTTTGTAGGTAGCTTTGATAGAGTCTATGCTTCAGCTTATTTAGGTTACAAGAAACCTAATAAAGATTTTTTTGAAAATATCTTAAAAGATTTTAAAAAAATTAAAAAAAATGAGACATTATTTTGGGATGATGATCTTAAAAACATAGAAGGAGCAAAAAATTTTGGTATTAATGCCGAGTTTTACACATCTTTTGAAGATTTTAAAAAAGTGATGAAGCAATATATCATTCACTAATTCCAAAACAAAAAAAATCTCTTGTCCACTTGCCAGAATTTTTAAAGAGTATAGAGTTTAAGTAGGGTTATTTCCGGTTATTACCTAGAACACTAATTTATGGGAGTTTCGATCGAGTGTAGCCTTGGTTACACACGTCTAACACCCACTTAGCTATTAAGCTATGGTAATACATCTGAAATAGTCCTAAGAAGAACTCCGCAATGAGCGGATTTTTTCTTACATTTAGTGTTTATTTATGCTTTAATACTTGAATGGATACTGCGATAGAAAGAAAGAGACTTTTTAAAATTCTGGCTTATCTTATTTTTTTGCTTTTCTTGTTAAATTACGTAGCCTCTAAGTTTTATTGGTATTTTTCTATTTGGTGGATTGATATGCCTATACATTTTTTAGGTGGACTTTGCGCAGGGTTTGTTGTGATATGGCTTTTGTCTTTTAAAAAACTATCTTTTGATTTATTTATATCTACACAAACAGTTTGGAATTTTATTTTTAAGATTTTTCTAGGCGTTTTATCCATTGGAGTTTTGTGGGAACTTTTTGAAATTTTATTTAACAACATTATTGCTCAAAATTCTTTTAACACCTTAGATACTATCTCTGATGTTTTCTTTGATTTAGTTGGAGGAACTTTTGCTATTTTATTTTTTTTAAAACAGAGTATCCCTAAAAAGGAAATTACTGTATAATTATCTTAATGAATAAACCAACAGAAAAAAATACAGGAAAAGATGTCAAATTAACATTTTGTGGAGGAACGGGCACGGTAACAGGTGCTAATTTTCTTTTAGAAATTGACGGAAAGAAAATCTTAATTGATTGTGGTCTTACTCAAGGAGATAAAATGGACGAAGAAATTAATTGGGAACCTTTTGTCTATAATCCAAAAGAGATAGACATTCTTTTTGTGACTCATGCCCATGTTGATCATTTAGGTAGAATTCCAAAATTAATTAATGATGGATTTCGTGGAAAAATTTACTCTAGTGAACCTACTAGAGGACTTGCTAAACCTATGCTCGAAGATACCGCAGGTATCTTAAGCAACAATACGGTCTTAAGATTAGATAAAATTTACACAGAAGAAAATATCAAATTAGCGTTATCATTGTGGCAAGGTTTTAATTATCATCAAACAATAAAAATTACAGAAAATATTGAAGTTGTTTTATTAAATGCTGGGCATATTTTAGGTTCGGCGATGGTTGAATTTCTTTATAATGGCAAGAAGATTCTTTTTACCGGAGACTTGGGGAATAGTCCGTCACCCATTCTTCCTGATACGGAAAAAATTACTGATGCTGATTATTTAATAATGGAAAGTGTTTATGGAGATAGGAATCATGAGTCGAGGGATGATCGCAGAAAATTTTTAGAGGAGACGATTGAAGATAATTATAAAAGGAAGGGGACATTAATTATCCCTACTTTTTCTCTGGAGCGTTCCCAGGAGCTTTTGTTTGAATTGGATGCTTTAGTTACCAATAATCGTATTCCTGTGATGCCTATTTTCCTTGATTCCCCCTTAGCTATTCGTCTAACCGAAGTTTTTAAACAATATAGGAATTATTTTAATGAAAATGCACAAAAAGCCATGATTCATGAAAAATATCTATTTGATTTTCCAGGGCTCCATAGTACTTTACAATCTAAAGAGTCACAAATGATAAGGAATGTGCCTAATCCCAAAATAGTTATTGCTGGGTCAGGAATGTCGACTGGCGGACGCATTGTGCATCATGAGCGACATTATTTGCCAGATCCCAACAACACCCTGCTTTTGACTGGATATCAGTCTGTAGGGACTCCAGGACGTTTAATTCAAGAAGGTTTGAAAACAGTGCGTATTACAGGTGAAGATGTAGTTGTCCGATCTCATGTTGTAACAATTCTTGGATATTCAGGACATAAAGATTCAGATGGATTATTAAATTTTGTGCAAGACATGGAGGATGCAGTTAAAAAAGTTTTTGTGGTGATGGGGGAACCAAAATCATCTATGTTTTTAGTTCAAAAGTTAAGAGATAATTTAGGGATTGAAGCTTATGCTCCTGAGCGAGGAGAGAGTGTTACATTAGATTGCTAAATAAATTAAAAAACATAAATTTTTGGGGTTTCGAGGCTGACGAGCCGAGAACTTCAGGATTTTTTAAACTTCAAAAAATCTGTACCAAAAATTTATGTTTTTTAATTTATTTTTATGCTATAATAAAAAAATGGATTCAAAAATTAATTTTCCAAGTAAACATGGACACAATCAAATAAAAATTTGTGTTTCTGGGGCAGCGGAGACAGGAAATTGTGGGATAGATGCATTAGACAAGGCCAAGGAGCTTGGACGTGAGATTGCTCGACAAGGAGCAGTTTTGGTCACGGGGGCAACTACAGGGTTTCCGTTTTGGGCTGCCATGGGAGCCAAAGAGGAAGGTGGAATTTCTATTGGGATATCTCCAGCAGCAGGAGAGCGTGAACACATAGAAGTATATAAGCTTCCTGTCGATTATATGGATTTGATTATCTATACTGGTTTTGGTTATCCAGGACGAGACTTACTCCTAACTCGTTGTGCTGATGCAGTTGTTTGTGGTTGTGGACGGATAGGGACTATTCATGAATTTACAGTTGCCTTTGAAGACCAGAAGCCGATTGGTATTTTTGAAGGTCCATGGGAAATGGGAGCAGAACTTGAAGAAATCATTGCCAAAGGACACCGTCCAAATAATAAAATTGTTATTGAAAAAGATCCAAAGAAACTCCTAGAAGACATTATCGCTCTTGTAAAGAAAGATAAAATTGAGTTCAAAATCGTCAACAATCCTGTTCCAAATAAATAGAATTAAAAAATCCCCTTTAAGGGGATTTTTTAATAGTTTTTATTTTACAGCTGTTAGAATCTTTGCGAAAGTTTTAGGATGATGTTCAGCGAAGTCTGAGAGAATTTTTCTATCGAGCATTATATTTTTCTTATGGAGGGCATCAATTAACTTCGAATAAGACATACCGAGCTCGCGGGCACCAGCATTGATTTTAATATTCCAAAGTTTACGATTGTGTGATTTCTTATCTTTTCTGTGCGCAAAAGAATAATTTCCAGAATGAAGCAGTGCTTCTTTTGCTTGACGCTCCTTAGTACTACGTCCATGACGCATTCCCTTGGTTTGTTTCAAAATACTTCTTCTTCTTTTTAACGCATGTACTCCTTTTTTTACTCTAGTCATCTGATTGTTTCTTTGTTTTAACTAAATGGTAATAAGTGACTTTTTGGTTTGTTTTTAATAACAAAATTTTGACCCTTGCGACCAGCGAGCTGTGTTCCGCGTGATTGTTTTGCATTGAAATGATTAAAACCAGGCTTACGTGAAAGTACCTTACCATTCTTGGTTAGTTTTAATCTCTTTGAATATGACTTGTTTGTTTTCATTCCTTTTCCCATATATTTGTTTTTTGTGTTTTATTTTATAAACTTTATAACTATTTCTTCTCTATTGTTGTGGTTAAACCTTTTGGACCTTTTTTATATGCATCTGATATTTTATAATCTTCGGTAATTAAATGTAAGACTCTATCTAAACGTTCTTTTAAAAATTTCTCATCCATATACTTCGCACGTCCGGCCAAGAAAAGTTCAACCTTAATCCTGTGTCCCTCCTTGATCCATTTGGAAGCAGTTTTCGCTTTTAATTCCAAATCATGGTTTCCAGTGCCTATTTTTATTTGGATTGACTTTGTTTCTGTTTTGTTTGCTCCAGCCTTGGACTTTTTTAATTTTTTATTGGCCTCATACTGATATTTCCCGAAATCCATTAACTTTGCGATTGGGGGATTACCATTAGGGGATATTTCAATTAAGTCCAA
>Ga0172379_10000741_pt1 | contig 77193 bp, 77 predicted proteins | sample GrowelOW334metaG_FD_119756 | JGI IMG/M metagenome (GOLD analysis project Ga0172379, IMG submission 119756) | Groundwater microbial communities from an aquifer near a municipal landfill in Southern Ontario, Canada - Groundwater well OW334 metaG | ecosystem: Environmental > Aquatic > Deep...
TAATATCTCTGTCTTTGTAATTCATCTTTTGATGGACCGCAAGAAGAAATAAAAATTACAACGATCAGCATAAAGCTGACAACCAAAAAATTAACTGCACATTTTTTCATAATTTTCCAATTTTTATAGTACTTGTTTATCTGCCAAGATGATAGCATATTTAAAGAATTAAGTCAAGTTGTCTTATCGATTAGCTATTCCCTATTTATTTTACTTGTTTGTCATTTCAACTCCGACCTGAGTCGGAGTTGAAATGACAAAATAAAAAACCCGCAATATAGCGGGTTTTTCAAAAAAGAACAGAACAAAATACTTACCATCTCCACTCATAGTGTATGCCGGTAGTTTTGTAACCGGGCTTGCCGTACAGATGAAATTTAAAATGGAAATCCTTTGACGGCATCTCCTTTTTTACACCATTGTCAGTGTATTCTGTTATCCGTACAGAATGACTGGTTACAGAAATGAGTGCAATCACAAATAAAGCAACAAGAGCAGTTACAAAAATTGTTTTTTTTATGATATAAGATTTTAAAAGTTCTATTGGTATTCTATCATATTATAATTTATTTGTCAACAACAATAACACAAAACCCCGCGGATGCGGGGTTTTAAAACAATATTATTATAATCTCTCAGCTTTAATGAATGATCCCATTAATACCATTATAGCTGTTGAGATTGAACGCCTGTAAAAACCATCTCCAAAACTAGTTTTATTTATCAAATCACAAAGATTATCAACCTTTAAATGTTCTTTAAAAAATCTGTTTTTTATCATAACCTTGTTTTGTATTGCTATGATATTGCAGGTGGTTTCTAAAATTTCTTTTCTAAATATTTGACCATGATCAGTATTGTTGAACATTTCTTTTACCATTTGTTCAATACTGAAACCTTTCCTCTTATTTTTTAGTTTTATCTCAATAAAATACTTTTCTTGGTCACAACTATCGTAAAATCCAAGAAAAAGTTCATTAACCAAAAGATCTAACTGGTCTTTTTCCATTTCTTGTTTTTTACTTTTTTCTACTTTTAAACTACCACAAATTACGATAGTTTGCAAATTCGAAAAGGACGGTCCTTTTCGAATCTATTTTTCACTACCACAAGTTATGGTGGTTTGCTAATCCGGGAAGGACCGTCCTTCCCGGATAAAGAAAACAAAAACCCCCAAATGGGGGTTTTAAAAGAATTTTATTTTTAGATCACCTTATCGACAACAGAGATTTTTTCATTTCTTATCTCAAACGGATAAATTTCTGGATGGGCTGATTTGAAATATCCTGTTACCCATTCATAATCCTTCTGATATAAATCATAAGCTTGTTGGATTAAAACTAAAGAATAATAATTAGAGAATTCCTTTATCCCCTGAGAGATAGACATTACCCCTGCATTTAACCTTGAAGAAAGAGCCAGTCTGTGTTCGCGACCAATTTTATCGAAACATTCAATTGGCTGAGAGCAATAGATCTCCCCTACTAAAACTTCAGCAATTACATTTGATAAATCATTCGTTTCATTTTTTTTGCCTAATTTCGGTAATTTATCAAAAATCATCAATGAAGATTTTTTATTTTCAATAAATTTTGGAACAAAAACTAAAACGGGCTTTTCGTCTGAATCTTGCCCATTTAAAGATTTTAGCATTCTGTATTTACAAGGTATTCCTGTTTGGTTTGGATGGTTATATTTAAAACCTTTTATATCACCAGTCCCAAAATCATTAATAAATTTCTCAAAAAGTATCTGAATCAAATCATAAAGTAACTTTGTCATTTCATTTTTTTTAAAAACTTTTCTGTCTTAAAACTACCACAAATTAGGATGATTTGCAAGATGTAATTCGAAAAGGACCGTCCTTTTCGAATTTGTAATAATTTTAACTTTTATTTTGTTTTCCCTATTATAAAAGCTTCTTGTCCTTTCTTTTTCTCAGCACTAGCAAAGATAATAAATTCATTTTTACCAGCAAAATATTTTTTACTTGAGTCATGAGCAATAAGTTTTCCTTCTTTCAAAAATTCAAAGTCTTTGAATTTTTTTGTAAAAGAAAAATCATCTGTTTCCTTTTTTACAGCTTTTATTACATTCATTATCTTTTGTTTTCTTTTACTGAAATCTACCTTTTTGTCGATGACACCAAAATACTGTAAAAATTGGTAAATTGATTTTTGAGCAAGCCCAACTTTTTCTAAATCTTCAGCATAACCACATTCAAGTCCCAAAGATAGTGTTCCTTTCTTTTTATTTATATATCCATCTGTTGCCCCAGGTTCAATTTTATCCCAACCGGACGACACTATTCCCACATCAAATATCTTTGCTAATTTATATGAAGATTTTTCACAAATAGCAAACGGAGTAGATTTTTCAACATTACTAGCATGCAAATCAAGAAGTCCATCACACTTATCTAAAATCTTCATAAGGACTCTTGCTCTTTTATCTTCAACTGTTCTTCCTTTATTATTTTTTAAAAAACAACGATTCAGATTTTTATTAATTAATCTTATGTTTTTATTTATTGCTTCCGGATTAGCATATACAAAATAAACAACACCCTTCTTAATCTCTATGTCTTTTAAAACAGAACTAACGGCAAGGATGCCTGCTTTTTCATTTCCATGAACACCACAAAAAATCGCCAAAGTTTTCCCTTTTTCTTTCCCAACTTTTTTTATAATAGATTCTTTTATCACTATCTTTTTCATATATAAAGAATAACAGATATTAAGAAAAGAAAAAGCCATCGGCTTTTTAAAATATATAAAAGTGCGGTGTGTACAAGGATTTTAGAAATCCATATTTCTGAAATCCCACTTTTATCGTCTTTTTCGTTCGTCACTACTAAAGACTATCTTAAAAATCGATGGCTACCTTTATTCGCGTCACTCTCTTTCGAGAGAAGCAATAAAGCCGGTTAGCTCTTCATTACGAATAAACACATATTAACACTGGATTGCAAAATTTTGCAATCCCACACACTTACTTTTTAGATGCTCTTTTAGAGCGTTTTTATAAAACCTCTAAAAAGTAAGTGTGTGGGCAAGAGAAATCAAATTTTATCTTCTCTCATCATTCCCCACCTAATTAATGTTCTTCTTTCTATTGGGCGAAATACTAACATCTCTACTGCAATACCAATGACGGCAATTACAATAATACCAGAAATAACTTTATCAAAACTAAATGTCCATTGTGAATACCATATAAATTTCCCTAGCCCACCCAAAGAGGCAACAAGCATTTCTGTTGCAATCAAAGAACGCCAAGCAGAAGCAAAACCCAGGCGTAAACCAGTTATAATATTGGGAAGTGCCCCTGGAATAATAATTGAATAAATTATTTCAAATTGATTAAGTCCCATATTTTTCCCAGCCAATATCCAATTTAAATTTATAGCCCTAACCCCATCGGTAACATTATAAATTACTCTTAAAAACGCGGAGACAAACACAACAATCCAAATTGCCTCACGAGTAAAACCAACAAACAAAATCACAAGTGGAAGCCACGTTATAGATGGAATTGGATATAGCGCAGAAATAAAAGGAGAGAAAATTTTTCGAACAGTTGAATTGGTTCCAATAAACACTCCCAATAATATTGCTATTATACTTGCAATTAAAAAAGCAGGAATTATATTAATAAAACTTATAAGTATCAGGTGCAGTATTGTCCCATCTTGAATTAGATGAATAAAAGTAAAAAAAGTTTGACTAGGTGAAGGAATAACCCATTGTGGAAAAATTTGGAATGAATAAAACAAATACCAAGTAACCCAAATGACAAGAAATGGAATAGCCCCTAATAAAATGGTTATGATTTTCTTATTCATATAATTGCCTATGATTGTCTTTGAGCTCATCTTTAAATTGCTGATCATAAAATTCATCTACAGTAGGAATGTATTCAATTATTGATGTATCTTTAGCAATATTAAAAAGACCAAGTAATGTTTCTGGTTCATACCATAATCTATAAATATTTTTCTGCCTATCCCAAAGTTTTAAAACATCTTCGGCTGTATATGTAAAAGCGCCATCAGATTCTTTTGTTGTGTGATTGGCAATAATAAGCGCTGATTCCTCTTTATTGTTTTTCATATATTGATGCCCTTCTATATATGCTTCCATAAATCTTTTTGTTGCAGATTCGTGGTCTTTTAAATAATTAGTATTAATAGCAATATTCATAGCTACAGAAGTATCCACAGAAGTAATATTTGTATAACCTTTATCTTCCCATTCTTTCATAATAACTGCCCCACTTTTAGTAAAAGCTGTTGTATCATAACTAACAGCAGCTACAGCATCAACCATACCCCGTTCCATCAATGCAATCGGGCGAAATGCTCTATCAACATCAATAAACTTTATTTTACTTAAATCCACTCCCTCTTGCTTCAAAATATATCGAACAACAAAATCTGCACTCCCCCCAGGACGTGAAGCAATTCTCTTTCCTTCTAACTCGCTAAAAGTTTTTATACTATTTGGATGAACAAAAAAATCTACTGAAAATAAAGATATCGGAGCAATGACTTTTACTGGAGCCATTTTTGATAATGGAATTAAAAGACTAGACATACCAAGTGCCCCATAATCTAAAGAATTTGACGATAAGGCTTGTGAAATTTCTCCACCATTTTTAAGTGGCACCATTTCAACATTTAAACCTTTTTCTTTAAAAAATCCTTTTTCGTATGCAACGATTAGAGGCGCGTCACAAATTGCCTCTTGAACACTGTAACCAATTTTAATTGTCTCAACCTCAGATTTAGATGTTCCTCTTGCTATAAATACAACTGCTGTAATAAAAACTATTATTAATCCTATTTTAAATAATTTCATAGAAATTTATAAAACATTAGTAATAAAATTTTCTAACGATGGTTCGACCACGTTATTTTTACAAGACTTCTCAAATTCCTCCATAAGACTATCTTTGATCTCTTTTTTGAGTTTAAGAAATAATGGGGGCTTTTCGCCGTTTGATCTAGGACGAGGCCAATCAACATTATAAATTTTTTTAATCGTTGCAGGGCGACTTGTGACTAAATAAATTGTGTCAGCAAGCTGAATTGCTTCATCAACATGGTGAGTAACAAAAATAATTGTTTGTTTAGTCTTTTCCCAAACATCAATCAAGACTTCACGCAAATGAGCCCTTTGGTGTGTATCTAGGGCAGAAAATGGTTCATCCATTAATAAAATTTTTGGATTAAGAATTAATGACCTAGCAATCGCTACTCGTTGTTGCATTCCACCAGAGAGTTTATGAACATACCAATCTTTGAATTGAGTAAGTCCCACCAAATCGAGATATTTCATAACGAGTTCTTCTTTTTCTTTTTTTGAAATTTTAGATTTTGTAAGAGCAAATAAAACATTTTGATAAACAGTTTTCCATGGAAAAAGTATATAATTTTGAAACATTATTATCCTCGAAGTATCAATACCTTTAATTTCTTTATTATTCATTAATACTGTCCCCTTAGATTGTTTTAAAAATCCAGCAATTAAAAAAAGCAGGATAGATTTTCCTGCTCCACTTGGCCCAACAATAGATACAAATTCACCATCTTTGACTTTGAAATCAAGGTCTTTGAGAACCTCAAAGCTGTCCTCCTCAAATGTCTTTGAAACCCCTTTAAGTTCAAGGATGGTATTCATATTTAGTATTGTATACCTACTCCCACCACCACGCAAGTTACTAAACTAAATGGTTTTTAGGATAAAAAATACACAATCCTTAATGTATTAATTAATCAAGATTATTACTTTCTTTTTGATCTGGGTTTGATATTGGAGTTTTTAAACCATGAACCATTCTTACATGATAATCGTCGAAATTACCTTTCTCAATTTCTGTAACAAATTGGGTACGAGTCATATCTTTTCCTGATTTATTGTCATGAAAATTTAAATTTCTACCAGATTCACTTTCTTTTGTAACTATAACTGTTTTTGCCATAAATTTATTTTAATTATTTTCTATTAATTCTTCGACTTTGTGTTTAGCTTCTTCTAAAAGCTCTTTGGCTTTTTTGCGCGCTTCGTGCGATTTTTGCACTAATTCGGAAATTTTTTGCTGAATCGGTTTTGGTAAAATTGGAATTAAAATATTTTTTACTTGTTCCGGTTTCCAATGAGCAATCACCGAACCTCCAGCATCTCGTTCAACTTGCATTTGGCCTAATATGCAATTTATGCATAATGCTAAATATTCCGATTCAATATTCTCTTTTAATTTTAATCTCAAAACTCCACCAGCAACAATTCCTTCCAAATCTTCTTTTAAAACATAAGCAATCCCAGGCGTTGCGTCTTTGGTAAGTAAAATTTCACCTTTCTTTGGTTGATAATTTTTCTTTAATTCCTCGTAAGTTTTTTCACTTAAATATTTTTGGTCTTTATCGGTAATTCCATCTTTTGAAAGTGAACTAACTCGAATAAAAAGTTTTCCTTCTTCTTGATAAGCTTCACTCCCTGGCTCAAAACCTTTTTTCAAAGATACAAGTTCCCCTAAACATTTTCCATTATTTTTTCTAATCACAGCAGAAATTTTCTCATATTTCGCCTGAAAATAATCCGCATCCATTCTTTTAAATTTATCAATTTCTGAAAAATTTACAACATTATATAAAACCTTTTCAATTTCCTTTTCAAAATTTTCTAATCCCAATTCTTTTAATAATAAACTTTCTGCTTGTTTGTAAAATAACTTTGCATTGTTTGTATTTAATTTGGCGCTTAAAACAAATTCATTTACTAAATGAACAGATTCTTTTTTGGGGATTACTACTGATAATTTTGCTATGTCACTAATATTTATTTTGGGTTGAGCATTACCACTAATACATCTTTGAATTTGTAAAAATCCTAATTTTGAATTAAGAAAAGTTAGTAAAAATAATTTATCTTCGGCTTTTATTTCTTTATTTGTAAATTTTATACCAATATTATTTTCACTAATATTACACAAATGCCAATCTTCAGGCACAGAAGAAACAATACCAATTGTATTCCCAACCTTAGATAACACTAGATCAAAAGGTTTAAGTTGAGATTGTTTTAATCTGTTATTATCATCTTCCGAAATATAAGTTAAATTTTCATCGTTAATAAAAAAATCTTCCAAATCACTTATTCTTAAGAATGGAACACCGGTTTCTAAATATGCCTCACTTTTAAGAGAAGAGCCAAATGGTCCACTAACAATTTTACAGCCAAATTCTTCTAATGTACTATGTTGTTCGTTTTTTATACCTTGAAGTAACTTAAGATATTCAGGTTGATAGTATTCAGGATCTAATCGGTAAGCTCCTTCAATTTCTGATTTTTTGATTATGGAATAAGTGGTCATATATAATCATTACCGCGATTATTTCTATTGTTTTCATATTGAGACGTTAGGTGTGCAGATTCAGATTTAGTAATAGTACTAATATACACTCCAAACTTAACACGACTAACAGTAGAACTTTTAATTTCTTTGTTAATTTCTCCACCACCTTCAACAAATTGAAGCACTCGAATTCCTGCTTTGCCTCCAGTTTTTGTGGTATCTTCAGCACTAACTGCAATATCAAATTCAACTGTTTGGTTACTATCTTTATGAGATAATAAATGCATATCACGACTAGATTCTTTTCGCGTTTCTTCAACAGCATCAACTACATCTTTTATTACACTTTTCACAAATTCTTTTAATTCCATATTATTTATTTAGTCCTAGTTTTAAAATTAAAAATGATCCAAACAATAAGACCACTAATGGAAAAATAATGTATTTAACCCACCATATTTGGTACCAAGCTAGTTTGAAATTAGTATCAATGTTTTTTTGAAAACTATTTCCTAATGCTTTGGTATTTTCTCCCTCATCTTTTATTCCAATATCAAGATTTTCAAAAGTATTATTAATAAATTTATTATTTTTACCTTGATTCAGTATCCCAATTGTTTTTTTATTTTCTATCTTATCTGTTTCAATTTTGTTAATTATTTTTCCACCATTAAAAGCATTCATTGTATTTCCTATCTGCGTTAAATTCTGTGTTGCGCTATGTTTAATAATTCCACCATCGACATTTTGTTTTGTATTTTGCATAAAAATTTTATCTCCATTAGTAATAATTGAATCCCCTTTTCTAGGATTCATCTCTATACCTTTATCGCCTATTGAAAAAATTGGTTTTTCTTCTTCCATATTTTAAAATTTAATTTTTTCTTTACTAATAAATTTCACAAATTCTTCCGCGATATCGTCCAAATCGTGGTCAATTATTTTCTTGCCTTTTAAGTCATACATAACATTCCCATCTTTGTCTTTCCTGTAAATATAATCCCCCGAATTATCTTTCCCGCCCTTTTTCGAAACTGCCATAAATATCGGATAATCTTCTAGTGGTTTTTCATTTTCTTCCCATTTTTGTAAAAACAAAACGCTAGTTTTAACTCCAGTATGCGGTTTAAAAGTATTTCCATGAAGCCCAACCACTGACAAAATTCGTGCTTTATCAAAAAGAAATCTGCGAACATATTCGGCATTTGTATTGTTAAAAATTCCTTGAGGTAAAACTATTGCCATGCGTCCGCCCGGTTTTAGGAAACTCAAATTTCTTTCAATAAATAAAATATCACGAGTTACTTTGTTTTGATGTTTATTGGTTTTGTGAAAATCTTTGTCCCATTTAAAACCTAAATCATATTTGTTTAAAAGTGTGCCTTTTATTTCTCCGGCAAAAGGCGGATTGGTAAGAACGATATCAAAATTGAAATCATTCATTTTTTCTTGATTTCTTCTGTTTTCTTCGCCATCTTTTGGATGAGCTAAAAATTGCCTGAATCTATTTCTTGCATCTTCATTCCAAACTTCTGAATCTAAGGAGTTGGCGTAAGTGACATTGGTTTTTCCATCGCCAGCGATCAACATCATAGCTTTACCGATTTTTACAGAACGAGGATCAAAATCTATACCAAAAAGATGTTTTTCGGCATATTCTTTTTGTTTCATTTTATATTCATTACCATATTTTTTCTCATTTATTTCATTTTCCCAAACATACTGCATCGCATGAAGTAAAAATCCGCAACTGCCTGAAGCGGTGTCAATAATCATATCTTTAGGACTTGGAGCAAGCATCTTTACTGCCATATCAATAACTGGTCTCGGAGTAAAATATTGTCCTTTTTGCCCTTTTGACTCTTGAACAATAAGATATTCAAAGGCTTCGTCTATAATCTGTAAATTTGAACCAAAAAGACGATATTTTTGCAAAAGAGAAACTGCTGGAATAATTACATTTTCTGGAATTTCTATTTCTTCATTTGGCTTAAAAACATCTCTCCATTCTTTTCTGGCTTCTTCAAAAAGACGTGAGATATTATTTAGATTTTCTTTATTTGTTTCCCCTGCTATTACTCGAAAACGTCTGTTTTCATTTCTTGGAGTTTCTAGTTCGTCATACAATTTCGCATAAATAAGTTTAAAAATTTCTTCAAAAGAATTCACCCCACTATTTGCCAGAACAACTTCTTCTAAGTCAGAAATAAGCTGTTTTAAATCAACAACTGTTTCTAAGTCATTATAAGTAAGTTTTTTAGAACGAACATCATCAACAGTTTCATTAAATTTTGGAATATCCGGTAAATCTTCAAAAAGATTCGGGTCTGTACGTAAAATATTATTTTGAATTTTTCCATCGGTCAAAACTAAAATCGGAGCACCTGTGGCATTAGCATAACTTTTTAATTGACCAAGTCCATCTTTCACATCTGGCTTTTTGACTTCAACAATTAAGTAAGGAGTTTGCATATCTTCTCGGTAAATAACAATATCAGCTCTTTTAGCACTGATCTCACGACCAAATTGAACGTGAACTTCTACATCCATTCTATTTAAAGGATATTTGTAATGGTTTTTTAATTTGTAAATCATAAGCTGGCGGACTATTTCTTCTGGCTTACTTAGATTTTTTTCTTCATTAAAAATTAAAATATCTTTGTCTCTTTTTAAACATTTAACATAAAACTTACCTTTTTCTTTTTCAAAAATGTCTAGCACTTCATTTATATCTACATCATGAAAAACAGATAGACCAAAAATTGCATCTTGATTTTTAAAAACTTTATTTATTATTTTGTTAGTTGTTTCTTTCATTTAATTTATTGTGCTTAAATTTAATATAACCTTTCCTTCGAAAACTATTTCTTCGGGAATTATTTTAATAATGTCATAGTTTGGGTTTTCCGGCTTTAAAAAAATTTTTGAACCTTCGACCATAAATCTTTTAACAGTTGTGCCGTCAGAATTCCTAGCCACAACAATATCTCCATTTTTAAACGATTTACTTTTTTGAATTAAAAGTTTATCGCCATCATTTATGTTGGCATTAATCATTGAATCTCCATGAACTTGAACAATAAAAACATCTTCTGCTCTTTTTATTTTTTCTTCTGGAATAATTCCAGTTGGAACTTCCATCCATTTAAATTCAACATCTTGAAATGATTCTGTAAAAGGACCAGCCGAAGAAATCCCAACCATTGGAAACATTTGTTTGCCTAAAATTTTAAAACCAAGTGGAGTTATTTTAATACTTCTAGCTGAACCCTCGCTTCTTTTGAGAGTTTGTGATTTTTCTAATTTTCCTAAAAGATCAATAATTGATTGATTGGAAGCAACTTTCAAATTTTCTCTCATTTCTTCAAAACTAGGTGGAAAGCCCGTGTTTTTAATAAAATCATAAATAATTTGGAGAAGTTCTTTTTGCCTTGTGGTTATAGATAATTTCATACATTATCATTATACCCGACCATATAGTCAGTTTGCAAACAAAACTGTGGAAAACCCAATAATTGTGTGTATCACAAGTTACTAAACTAAATAGCTTTTTGGTAAGTAGTCTAAAAACCACCCTTAAGGGTGGTTTTTAGACTAAATCTATGTTTTTAAATTTATGAAAGATGTTTTGAAACAAGTTTTGTCATTTCAAACATATCTACTACTGACTTACCACCAAAAACTTTTTTTAAGTTTTCGTCAGCAACTATATTTCTCTTATTTTTAGGGTCTTGAAGATTATGCTTCTTGATATATACCCAAAGAGCCTTGACCACCTCGGAACGAGGCATTGGACCCTTACCCACAACTGCTGATAAATCAGCACTAATCGTTAAAGGCTTCATAAAACCAGAGTTTGCTTTTTTTGTTGTTACCATAAAATAAAATTAGTTTCTAGTAACTAGGTTCTCCCGCCTTTGGACGGGACAGGTAGTTTCTAGTGAAAAGAAACTTTTATAATAATATTAATAATTTATAATTACTATTATACTACAAAAACAAAGTTATATACAGAAGGGGGGCGGAGGCAACGCCTCCGCCCCCATTTTTTTATTTAAGCATTTGGGTTACTTTTGTGGGCATAAATTATATTTTCTTATACCTTGTAGCACGGCCTTGCCCAATACGCTTAATTTTGTTTAAGCGGAGTAATTTTTCTATTGATTGATTGACAGTAGGACGACCAACGTCAGTATATTTTACAATATCCCCAGCACTAGCATCTTCCACACTTCCGATATAATTCCAAACTTCCAATTGTTTCTGAGATAAAATATCCTCTAAATGTTCAGTCTCAAGAAGTGCAATAGCTCTTATACTTTGTTCCTCAACAACACTCAAAAAGAATAGAAGCCATGCTTCGATTGATTGATTTTTTGTTTTAAATGTCCCCTGACTTTGACGTAAGGTAGTGTAATATTCTTCTTTTCGTTTTTCAATAATTTGTTCATGCGAAACATACGGCATATATAAATAGCCAGCACGAAGTAAGAGAATATTTGTCAAAATACGAGAAAGACGACCATTTCCATCTTTAAATGGATGAATTTTTAAAAATTCTACTAAAAAATTACCAATGACAAGTAAGGGGTGTATTTCTTTCTTTTCTAATTCAGAATATGTCCATTCAACAATTTCAGTCATTTCTTTTTGAGTAAGCCAAGCTTGTGTAGTTTCAAAAATAATCTGCCCTATTTCTCCATTTTCTTTTTGAATCGCAACAGCATTTTCTTCTTGTTTGTATTTACCAGAATGTAATTTGTCTTTTTCTGAATACTTCAACATTGCTTTATGTAAGTGTTGTATTACACCTTCACGAAGTGGTAACGTTTCAAAACTATCAAAAATATTTGATAGTAATTCAAGATACCCTTTCACTTCTTGTACATCTCTATCTCGAAATTTTGTTGTTGAGAGACCACGCATAACTCTTTCTACTTCTTCATCCGACAATTGTGAGCCTTCTATACGAGTAGAAGCCCCTGAGGAAGTGATAAGTACTGAATGATGAAGAGTTGTTAGAATAGACGGGGTAAGTTTACTTCCAAAACTCCATTTACCTTTAATCTCATCTATACGAGCAATAAACTCCCAAACTTTTCCGTCGAGTTTTATTAAACGCTTATTAAATTGGTTGTTATTTTTATCCATAATCTTATATATTTGATATATTAGATTATATATGATTATATTAGAAAATGCAAGTTTAGCGTGAATTTTGACTATTTTTAGCCAAAATTCACGCTATTTTATAATATTTTCTTCAAATTATCCTTTATTTTCTTCTCTAATTTGGCAGACTCATTAAGGGGGGCGGAGGCGTTGCCTCCGCCCCCCTTTCTGTGCCTTCCACAAGCTAAAAATCTCCCGAAGGGGAGATTTTCTTGTATTTTGTGGTCACGAATATTTTTTTGTCGTCACAAAAAAATTTCTCGACCCCGGCTCGGCTTTTTGTCTACTGACAAAATATGCCTGTGCCTTCCACAAACTAAAAAATCCCCAGCAGTGGGGATTTTTTTACGTTTGTGGACCTTATTGGATTAAACTGGAACCAAGTAGTTGCCGAATTGTATCAATGGCACCTAGTAATGGAGGCAGTTAAGCCATATAAAGCACTTTAAAAGGTTTGATAATAGTAACTATCGCTATATGGTTCCCTTATCGTGTCACTGGGAGCTTACATTGATCGTTACCGGCTATTATAGACCTTATATGCAGAATGAGCTAGTAATGTACAATACTCCGCTAAGCATAATTTATTTTATTCTGGAATTTCCAGACTGCATTCATATAAGTAACAAGTGCCGTAAGCTCGTCTCGGGCACGGGCTTTGTCTACTGGATGGCCGAATTCTTCTAGATATACAGCCATATATTTTTCTATCTGTTCTTCACTTATTTGCATATTCTATAAAAGACGGGAGTGTTTTATATTTTCCAAAGTTTTCACCAGTATTTGCATTAGTACCGGAAAGATACATACTAGTAATTGTATTAAAAACTTCAAAAACATCATCAGAATCTTCGAAGTTTCCGCCAAAATTTGCACCAGGTTGCATATCGGTAACAAACATACATGCATCCCAAGGATTTTTACCTAAAAGTCCAGCAGCTGCCCAAGAATAAATTAATTCTGATAACATCTCATACCAGATATAATAACGCTCTATTTTTTCAAGATCAGAATCGCTTCCACTAATAGCACTTTCTATCATTTTAGAGTAATTTGAAAAGCGTATGTCTGTATTGTATTTATTTGTTGTTGATCTAATAGGGATGTTTTCAAGTAATAAAGCGTCTAAATCAGGGAGTATTTTTTCTACTTGTATTTTTCTCTTTATCTCAACTAACCAATTGAACGCTATATTATAATCAGAAAATCCACTACTATCATATTTTATCCCTAATTTAAAATCCTCTTTACCTTGTAAAGTAAAAGAATTCAAGATAAATGGCCAGGATGCTTGTAGCGTATATAAATCATAAAACATATTTCTGACTACCTTGCTGGAATATTCTTCTCTAGAATACTTTTTACGCCACTCCAAAAGAACGCTGTATAGTTTAGATAAAATTTCATCTTGCAATAATAAGGTTTCATTTTTATTTTCCATATAAGATATTATTTATTACTTCTTACAAGCAGGGCTCGAATACCTACTAATGTTCGTTCCGGTATAATAAAGGAACCGAGAAAGCTACTTTTATCCTGATTGTCGTCTATATATCCTCCTCCTGAGACCATCCTCCCGCTCAGTCCTTGCCGGCTGATCATTCTTTCTACTATCTTTTCCGCCCCTTGATTTGGAGTAGCAACGCCAACATAGTTCTGCGTTGAAAATCCTATCAATTTGTAAGCTGACAGGTTTTTCAAAAAAGTGTTGTATTCTATTTTGAATTTCCTCACATCATCACTTTCGCTAGCATTGCCAAATCCGATAAGATATGAGGGGTCATACATTACCCATCGGTACTTGGACGAGTTTTCTGCTAGAGCACAGATATTGCCTGTATTTTCATATAGAGTGTTCGTTTTAGTGGTAAAGTCTGTTCTTAAATCATTAAGCACTTTCTTTTCTCCTAAGCCATTTAGTGTTTTAGCTGTGGCACAAAATGTCTTAAAAGACACTAATGTAGGGCTGGCTAGGAATGTGTCTATGGTTGCGATTGATTGACTATAGTCAGCTTTAGGGAATCCACCAGGTTGTCTACCAATAGAAGTCTCTTGGGATAGAGAGATACTAAAATCAACTAGTGGATTAAAAACAGGAGAAGGATTACCAGTGACAGAAGCAGGTTTATTTTGACCCTCTGATTTTTCCTTTAATTCTATAACCTGTTTTTTCAGATCTTTGATTTCTTTATCGTTCGTAGCTGTAGGGACAGGAGTAGAGATTTGAACTGTCGGTGTCTCTACCGCCTTTTTATGAAACCACGAAAATGGGTTCCACCATGAGGCTAGGGCAACAGATGGGATGATTAGAAAACTCAAAACAATTATTATTGGAAGTTGTATTTTTTTCATGGTGATATCTTCTGTTGATCAGTGATAAGTCCCATGAGTAGGCAACAAAAAACCCGCAACATAGGTAGAGACCGAAATCTCTCGTGCAGTTTCCCACACGGCGTATAAGGCGACCCTATATTACGGGGTTGTTTATGCCTTATACGACTCACTTTCACCATGTCGGCACAAGACCGATTTAGGCTACTGCTTTTATTAACTTGTATGATTATATTACCAAATAAGGACCAAAATAAAAAGGGGTTAGTAATTACCGTAATGGTAACCACTAACCCCTTCTATTACGACCACTTTCCCATTGAATACTGATACAAGGCAAAATCCGCATCATGAAATGTGAGGTCGTCCAACTCCATGAGCCTGAGCTCTCGTTCGTTTCCTTCGAGATTTTGGTAGATAAGGGTGATTAATTCCTTCTTTTGCTTAGGAGATATCATTTGGACCTCTGGCGGATATTTCAGCGGAAAGTAGCTCCGTGCCGAATCGCCACAGCCGACAGTAATTGTGTTTGTCATAGATATGTAGTTGGTTGATAATTACTTCTTCACAAAGGACTGGATTTTTTCAGATGCTTCGTCCTTGGTCAGCATGTTGATCTGTGATTCCCAATATTTTCTCTTTTGTTCATCGACCACATTTACTTTGATGAGCTTCTGCAGGTACGACTTCTGGGCATCGGTGGCAGGTTCAGTGGCACGATCCGCCTCTTTGACTGGAATGTCGACATCTTTCTGCTCGTTTGGCTGGAGGTATAGGGCATCGAGCATTTTAGTGGATCTTACTATTGCATCCACTATTGAGGCACAGTAGGCATAGCGAGTACTGCGTTCTATGTACTTGTTCAGTCTGTTCAATACGGCACTGCCTCTGCCAATTCCTAGAGTCTCAGTACCTCTTTTGAGGGTGCAGATAAAGGCAACGAAGTTAGGGACATGTTTGAATTGAGCAACTGTAGCAGTGTCTTCCTCGACTTGGACCGTCAGATTGAATGTACCGATGTTCTTTTCTACTTCCTCCTGTATAGGGCTCAGACGGACCTGTTTTGCCCTATATGGTGATGTTATGTGCGGTTTGTATGTGTCGTTCATATGGTTTTGGTTACTTTAGTGATAATAATTTGATTTGACAGGTATTCGATCACTGCTTTGTCGGAAACAGAGAATCCGGCATTCTTTAGAAAGTTATTTGATATGACAATCTTTGGTAAGACAGTATCCGTATACTTTCTGGGGTGATTCATGTAACCAATTTGGATTTCTCTTTTCATACAGATTTTTTATGATCAACCGGCTCTATTTGACGATAATAGAAAAGAAACACTGGACGACGAAACCGTTTTAGGACATTACCGTTGGCATCCTTTGTTTCCACATAAGTGATCGACTCAATGGCTTTTTCACCTTTACGAACTTTAAACCCTAATTTCAGCCACGAATTGAATGTTCGCATATTGTGATAACAGTCTAGGTTACGGAGTTCTGACTTGCCATACTTCGCAATAACCTGTTCCTCGACCATTGACTTCGTTTCTTCTGATCCTGTATAGGCGGACACTGGACCAGAGAGTATTTCATTAATATTTTTCATCGATAAATAATAATGGGTTAATAATATAGCTCAGTGACTAGCTGAGCTGAAAGAGACAAGCTCTGCAGTTCTTATCTCTCAAAGAAATAGTTTTCTTGTGGCTGAGTGCGACTGATAGTTATAGTAGGTAGTAGTGACGGTGATTGTAATAGTAACTGCAATGTAATGGCTTCGGTAATAACAGAGGGTGGGGAGTGGTTTTAGGGTCCCATATAGGCGTCGGTAAGACACTGTGGGTATGGAAGGAAGCTGTCGCCGGAGCATTTGCCCAATATTCGGCCATTGGCGTGGTACTAATGTTAAGATTAATTCATGCCTAATAATTTTGTGGAAGAAAGCTATGTCCTCGACACGCACTCTATCCTAAATGACCTAAAACGAATCAGAGAGGGCGAAACCGTAGACGGGATGATCACCATTCATAACGAAACAAAAGGGATCCAGTTGCATTATTGGAGCCTTGATAAGCATGGCGAAAAGTATATTGTCCTCAGTCTGCTTAATGTCGAACCACAGGAGATCGCCCTACAGTCCTTCCCCTTGAAATATGGCGATAGGAGCTTCTATACCTGCCCTAGTTGCTTAAAACGGTGCAATAAGCTGTATGTGCGTTCCGATGAGTGGACCGGCTTTAAATGCGTTAGATGCCAAGGATTGCGGTATCGGCTGACCTCTCTTAATTTGTATTCCAGAATAGGGCGAATGGCGTACCGGACCGATCAGCTAGACAAGTTCTTTAATAATGGGAAAAAGACGCCAAGGATCTTCTATCGTGGACAGGAAACGAAGCCGTTTATTGCATATTCAAAAAAGATGTGGAAACTAGGCATGCAAGACAAAGTACAATACGGTTTTAAATTAATTTCAGAAATTAAAAATGCATCTCAGAGATTTTCGGCGATGTCTAATGATTTTGGTAAAAGTGGGAACCTAGCTGGTCGGCGGACCAATTTGTAATATTTTTGGAGTGTTTTCTAGTTCAAGAATAGGTGGGCCTGAAAAAATTCAGCATAAATTTTTAGACTTTTCTGTTTACTAAATTATCTTGTCCATGCAATATAGTATTCAAAACGGACATGTGTTTTATCTGGAGACGAATTTATTCTGGGAATTTCAAATTGAATTACTGACCTTACATCTCCTGCAAATGGTTCTGCGTGAATATTGCATAGATGTGCCATAAGGGTTTCAAAAGATGTCTGTAATCTTTCAAGTGTATTGGCCATAAACTTTGATATTAACATTTCATGAAGAGGAGTTTTGGGGTCTATGTGTGATAGTATCGGTGGCCTTACATGACCTTCTTTATTTAAAGAGTAATCTTGTATATCAAGCTCTGCACCTGTAGTAGTATGTTCAATAGCATTACGTAGACTGCGTATGAGTTTTAACCATGATACAAGTCCTCCAGCAAATTTAGTACTTGGGTCCGTTGGTCCTTTTTCCTTTTCAAACTTTTCTTGAAGTTGCTCCGCCCAAATTTTCCCTCGCTTCTTATTATTCTTCGTAATATCAGGGTAAAACAACTGTGCCATTTCAATCAGATGTAAAATTGCGTAATCTGAATTATTTATAAACTGTTTTGTCCTTTGTTCTAGCTTATGTATGGTAGGAAGATGAAGTGACTGGTCTTCCTCGAGTTTACCTTTGAATGACAAATTTGCCTTGTCTTCTTCGGTAATATAGTCATTCGCAAGTTCGTGTAGTGCTGTTATTTCTTTAAGGAAAGCGAGTCCAATATTTAAACCCTTTTTGCAGTCAATCGTACTAGGCAGTCCTTGCTCTCCAAATAAGGCTTGTGCTTGAAGAAGTGTCCTGCCAACAAATAGCTCATCTGAACCATACGAAAGAATTTTCTGCTGACTTTGTTTAGGTATTGCTGAATTAGTTCTTTCTGGATCAACAGAATCAGCAAGAATAGGAGTATAAATACCTTTTCTTGTTACAACCAGCAAAGAATCACCAGTATTTATCATGGCGGAAATACCTAGGTCTTCTTTGTCTCCAATTTTGATCCATCCTCCTTCATTACGATATGCAAACGGATCTTTATTTTCTGTTGTCATTTTATGTTATTAAATTTTTAACTTCTTGAATATCTTTTTTTAATTTTTCAATATTATCCGGCATGGCATGCTGTATCATTTCGTTTGATTGATCATGAGCATCTATATACCGACTAAATTCCTCGTGGAGTTCCTTTGCTTTTTCAAGCTTTGATTTGTTAAGGGTTGCTCTAGGTATATTACGCATCTGAATTTGCTCGGACCATCTTGTAACAACTTTCCCAAATATCTTTTCTTCCACGGCCTTTTCTATAGCTTTTCTTAAGTTACTGTAGGCGGTTCTAATACCATCTCTTTTACTCTCACCGCTTAAACTTGAAAGAGAAGTGAACATCCCATCAACCTTTTGAACTTGTGCATTAAAGTTAATAGATCCAGCATAATCATTTTCAGTTACTACACCAGCATCGATATCATTTTTCTCGACTTTATGAAAGGCTGCTTTTATACTATCTACTTCATGATTTTCCTTTTCAACTTGTTCGTGTAAATAGTTAGCAAACATCAAATCATGAGTGAAAACAATGACTTGTCGTGATTCAGATTCCTTGACAATTCTTTTGGCGATTTTTTCTTTTCTGTCATGGTCAAAACTGGTAGCAGGATCGTCAAATATGACAGGGGTCTTTTCACCTTGCATTGCCAATTCAGCAAAAAAATCAGAGAGTGCAACTGCCTTTTGTTCTCCTTCGCTTAAAAACTGATTAATATGGTCCATCCCGCTTAAGCTTTTCTCTCTCATTTGCGAACCATATTCACCTCGAAAATTCAAGTTTACATTTGGTGCATCGAGACTTGCGACTTCAGTGTTGAATTGCCGTTTAAATGAATCTGACACTAATTCCTTCCATGCTTTCATCCCGAGCTCTGTTATAGGTCTGGTATTAAATTTAACCGCAAGAGAGCTTGCTTTTGCTATCCATTGATTAATTCCGATGTATTTTTCTACATGTCTTTTATATTTTGAAAATTTCTGAATATCTTTCATTTCAACCTCTGCCAGATTCAACTCTACTGAACGACGGTTAAAATTTCGCTGTGCTTCATTAAGCTGTTTTATATCGTTTTCAATTTTCGCTTTCACTAATCCAGTACTGGTTATAAGACCACTGATATTCAACGGTTTCAGTTTACCTGCTTTTTTCGTGTTCAAGCATCCAATAACCTGCTGGATTAAAGCATCCGCATTATCCATGGCGTCAAATGAAGAATGAGCTAGTTTTTTCGTAAGTATTTTTACGAAGTCGTTTTTTTTATATGGAAAATTATTACTAAATGAAATATCTTCCAAATTTGAAAGTGCTTCATCAAGCTCATTCTCTATGTCCTCGAAATCATTTGACTCCTCTTCTTCGAAGAGCTTCCTGTAGAGTTGTATGAGTTTGGTCGCTGTCTTGCTAAGCTTTTGCTGACAATAGATACAATTATCAGCCTCCTCGGGATAATTTTCATGATAGGCAATATCAGTATACGATTCTCCTGCTTCGATGAATTTTTCCCATTCATCCGATGCCATTTCCGGAATTTTATAATCATCCAGTGTTTTTCCTTTCTTTTCCGTAAATTTCTTCTTGCTTATGTTGAATTTTTTTATCAATTGTAAATAAGTGCGAACACTCGCTGGCGAAGTCTCTGTTTTAATTTCTTCCAATTTTTCCTGCAGGGCAGTCACTTTCTGTAATCTTGTTTGTAGATTTTCAAATTGCAGGTCCATGTTTTGTAAGCTCTTGGACTCTTTGATGTTCGCTAACAGTGCTTCCTTGGCAGACTGACCCCACTGAGGAAGTTTATTTAAGTCTGCAACTTTTGTTGAAGGACCAATACTATTAATAAATTTTCCTATTGTAGTTCCACTATTGAAAATACCTTCAAGTGGCGGTTTGTCGTCTTCTGCTTTCTGTATATGGTTTGTCATTCGCTGCTGTAAACCAGTCAATGCACGTGAAGCAGATTGGAATAATTCAAAACCATATGGTTGATAGGAAAAATCGAGTCCTTCGGTTAAGTAGATTGGAATACATTCTCCATCAAAAATACTCATTCGATTGAATGGGGTTAATGTATTATGGCCATCCCACATAACTGTTCGATCCGTACCATTATTAAACACAATCTTTACCTTACACTCATTCTTTTTTTTTGAGTTATTTATATTTTGCCAAATATCTTCCTGCGTTCTCGATGCACTGATTCTCTTCAAAATACGGACAAAGCCTGATTTACCACTTCCATTTTTACCATAAATTACAGTGAGTCGTGAGTGGAATGATAGTGTTGCCCCTTTGACTAGTGCATTCACGCCATCCTCATGTACTAAATTCTTAAGTTCAAATCCATTGTTAGCAGTCAAAGGTCTAGCAATTACCGGAGTAGGGGTTTTAATGTCGGTACTTTTTTCTTTGGCATCACTCAGTCCGTGTGTAATCAAAAAATCTTCGTATATTGTGTCTAAAAACGTATTGTCAGGAACGGCACGGATGGAAATGATCCGATCCAGTAACGGACTCATCCATTGTTCACGATCTTGAGCCCCAAATTCCTTTAGGTAGTCGTCAGCTTTAGTTTTTGGAATAGGAGTAACTTCTGACATATATTTTTATTCCTCCCAGAGCTTGGCTAAGGTGGCTTTAGTTTTCTGTTCGTAAATCTCGATCAGTTTTTTGTTGCCTATTTTCATATATTATTTTATAAACCTTACCTGTAGGTTTAATTTCATAAAGTACCGTCCACCTTCTTTGAATACACTTATTGGATATCGAGTTGTACTCGGTGTATCAAGCTTGGTGTTATTTATTAAATAATCCCTAAAATCTTCTATATTGTATAAATAATAACAAAGCACATCACCGTCTTTTTTTACCAACAAAAAACCACCCAAACTAGTAAGTATCCCATTCCATTCTTTATTAGGCATCATCCCTAAAGCCATCACGCTTAAAAATTCTTTTATTTTATGAATTGGTTGAATATTTTGCTTGTCGGCTATTGGAAAATTTATTTCCAATAAATCAGAAAAACTAGTCGCACCTCTGGAATAGAAAGATAATAGAATTTTTGCTATGTGCAACGCCAAATTACTATCAATCAACGACATATTGTTTTTAAATTTCTCACTATCAACATTATGCAAAACTATGTTATATCCACTACTTATCAAGAGACCGACATTATCCTTCACATTTTTAGCGTGTAGCTTTGGTAATTTAATTGGTACCTTCATTTTTTCATCGAGAATTTCAAAAGTGAAGCTTGTCGCCTTTGATGAGTTAAGAAGCGTTGACGGACTGCCCAGTTGTGACTTTATACTAAAACCAATTTCAGGACTTGGTTTTTTCGTCTTTACATCAAAAACCACTAAGTCTAAGTCTTTTTTATCAGAGCTAGATGCTTTAATAATTTCCTTCTGCAAAATTTGCATCATTTCTGACCCAACTTCTAATGGAAAAGATCGACCCTCATTTTTGACTGAGAGATTATTGAACATTCTATTTAAAATTGACTCGATTTTTTTTACTTTTACAGAGGCTACTTTATTTTTTCCAGAAAAAATATCAACGACTTCTTGACCTATTTCATATGTAACTTTTTCCTTTCCTGCTTTTTCAGAAAAAATTATTTTTAGTACCTTGTAAAATAAATCTTCTCTACGATTTTGATATTTGTCTGCAGCGTATGCACCACCATTTACCAATAGAAAAGCTAGTGCGTACAACTCACTCCACTCCCCAGTATTGCCAGTTGTCTGTTTTTGATTAATCATAATGATTTTCTAACGCCTCAATTATTTTTTTTGCATAATCCTGTATTGCATAAATTGCCACACTGTTGCCTAACTGCTTCATGGCCTGGCTTTCTGTAACAGGAAATATAAAATCTTCAGGAAAGCCCTGCATTTTTTTCCCTTCTTTTGAAGTAATTCTTTTTACTTTTCCGTTCACCAAATAGCTGTCCCAATTTCGTCTGTCGGTAATATTGGACCCCTTACCACCAACTCTAAGAGTAAAACCAACTTCTTTATTTACCTTTGCTCCATCAAAGACATCGGACATGGTAAATTTTAAAGGTCTTTTTTGTGGAAATTCAAAAGGTATTTTTTTGTTTTTAAAACCAATCATAAACAAACGGGGGCGGTTCTGTGGCAGGCCGTGCTCCGATGCTTTTACAATATTAAAATGAAGAGAATATCCCAAATCTTTAGTCAAAACATTACTAATTACTTCAAATGTTTTTCCATTATCGTGAGCAAGTAAACCCCTGACATTTTCCAAAAAGAATGCTTTTGGTTTTTTTACACGAATAATTTCTGCAATGTTATAAAACAAGGTCCCACGTGTATCATTAAAACCTTTCTTGAAACCAGCCTGACTAAATGGCTGACACGGAAAGCCTCCAGTTAAAATATCAAAATTGGGTATTTTTTTTGGATCGATTTTTGTAATATCTCCAACAAAATTTCCACTAGAAAATAATTCGGGGTCAATTTTTTCAAAATTTGTCTGGTATGTATTTCTTGCATGAGAATCCCATTCTGACGAAAAAACGCACTTGGCACCAACATTATTAAAAGCTATATGAAAACCTCCAATTCCTGCGAATAGATCAATAAATGTAAATTTTTTCTTTTTCATTTTAATATTTGCCATATATAACAAAAATATAGCATTTTAAGGCTTTAAAATCAATCTGATACTTGACAGGAAAATGGATTTTTTTGATATAATGACTCGGTCATGGACAGCATCAAAATACCAGATACGGGAGGACACGAAGGAACACAAAATCAGTGTTTTATTGTGCTTGATAAAAGTGGCAATGAACTTGTGGGGTGTATAAAAGAACTAACTTGGCTTTTTCAGCTTTTATTAAAAAAGGGAGACGGAGTTTATACGGATGGAGTCACAACGGCAGTCAAAGTAAGCACTCTCTTGGCGGGGCCTTTCTTCAAAGATAAAAACACAATACAAACAGATGTATGTACTCTAGTAATGCCAGTAATCGCAGATAAGGGCTTTCTTAGAAAATATGACATGACAAAGTATCAGCCACACTACGAATACAATGGGGATTCTTTTGTTCAGGATGGCTCGGTCTTTTTTACTGACTTTACAGACGATTTTTTAATAGCATACATGGAAGACCGGCTTGGCATAAAAACTGGGCCTGGAATAAATGCTAATCAGAAAAGTAAAGTCATTTTACAGAAAACAAAGAAAAAGCGGTTACAGCTTCCGGACCTTCCGAACGATCTCAAGTGGGAAGAAATAACAATAAGGTTTCTAAATGGTGGTGAAGTACAAATCACGGCGAAAGGACTGGTTTATCAGGTAAGCCATGAACTAATGGGCTTTCAGGATGAAAAAACCAAGAAGCCTAACTTTCAGTGGAATTTGTTGAAACTACTTTCACTAAAGGGCGGTTACTTGAATTGGAGTAACAACAGGGAGCTAGACATAAAAACAAGAGATCGGGTAAAAAAACAAAAACAGGGGCTGTCTGAGAGGTTAAAAGTATATTTTCATTCCGTTGAGGGCGACCCATTTTTTAACTACAGAACGGAAGATGGTTATAAAATCAGAATACAACTCATACCGGAACAAGGTAGCGATATTCAAGATACCATTGAAGCAATCAGTAATACCATGGATTATTACGACGAAGATAATGATGTAAACATCGGAGACTATTCCAAGGAATAAGCACCGTTTTGAACGACCAGTGAATTCACCCAAAACTAAATAAAAAGATATCGCTAACGGCCCTTAATTTATAAGGGCTTTTTTGCTGCCAATTTTTCACGGTGATTTTTCGCCACTAGTAAATATAGGACGGTCAGTCGAAACCAACACCTATATTTATTAACTAACATAAACAAATCGTATGAAAGCAACGAAAGAAAAAGGAGGGTCTATGACGAAATCAAAAAACATAGTGCCGTTGGAGGAGGCTAGAGAAACTTTTTTCAGAAGCATCAGAAATGCCATGAAGATATTCGAAATTTCTCTTTTGAAAAATCGTCTCGCAAGTTCAAAAAAAGGAAGAAATGTTGTTGATGCACTCATGGCTGATTGTTATAAGGAAAAATAATGATTTCAGTGGATGATGCAAAAAGAATACTACAGGACGACTCTATGTCCGACCAAGAAGTTGAGACAGCTATAAGCGACCTACAATTACTAGCAGAATTAATATTCGATCATTGGACCAATGAAAAGGCCAAAGAAAGAAAAAATTATAATAAGTAACGCTGTATATCAGCACAAAAAAATATATGAAAAATAATATTAAAGAATCTAAAAAAAATCTTATAAAAATGGTAAAAGGTGTGCAGATGGACCAAACAATTGATGCCGTGCAAGGACTAGTTAAGGCATATGGTTTTAAAATAGCAGCTTCATTAATAAGAATGACTTTAGAAGCTACATATGAAGTTGATCAGAAGAATGTAAAAGAGGAAAAAAGTAAAAATAGGAAAGAAATGATAACGGTAGAATTTAAAGATGGTAAAAAAAATATATGTATCGCCTCAGAAAGACGCCCAGGAGAAACGAAGAATCAACACGAAGAAAGGATCGAATTAATGAAAAAAATGATGATAGACGCTTCTATATCTAATAAATATGGTGGCCTTTGTATCTAGAAAATACATGGAAAATAATATTACAAATAAAAAACTGGAAGCGGCGTTAAGATATACAGCAATGGGATGGGTTATTGTGCCAGCGATAGGAAAACATCCTTGTGTGAAATGGAAAAAATTCCAGAAAGTTAAGCCAACCCAGGATCAAATAAAAGAATTCTGGACAAAGTTTCCTAATGCTAAAATAGCAGTCATTACCGGTCCACTGTCGAGTATTGTGGTATTCGATATTGACACGAAACATAATCGTAGGCCGGAAGAATTTGATTTACCTGCCACAGTATCGTCACGGACGACTAACGGTGGTTGGCATTACTTCTTCAAGCATCCAGGATATAAAGTTAGAAATAGTAATGGGACACTGTTTGGGCCAGGAATTGATATTAAGGGAGATTCCGGAATTGCCATATTACCTTCGTCAGATACTGGTCCAGACAAGGCGTATACATGGGCTGTAGAGTCTACTGGTGACAACATGGCACCGATGCCGAAATGGCTGGAAGATAGAATCTCGAGTGCCCAGAGTACTCCCACCCTGCCCGCTATGATTACTAGCAACGAGGTTGTACTTACTAATAAAATTGGAGAATCAAGCCTGAATGAAATACCGGAAGGGACTCGCAATGACAAGCTTACAAAGTTAACAGGCACACTATTAGCCAAGTTTAAGCCTAATGAGTGGAATTCTCTGGTGTGGCCTATTGTTACTTCTTTTAACACAGCCAACTGTAAACCACCATTGCCACTATCCGAAGTAAAAAGTATATTTGATTCTATTTCTGGATCCGAGATGTCAAAACCATCTATGGTTAATACTGGACCGATTGAAATTCTGACAGCAAAGGAACTCAAAGAACTACCATTCACGGATCCTAAATGGGTTGTTGACGGCTTGTTCGAAGCCGGCACGGTAAATATGATTGGAGCCGCTTATAGTAACTTCAAAAGTATGATCAGTATGCATGTGGCGGATTGCTTGATTACCGGCAAACCTGTATTCAACAAGTTCGAAGTTGTTAAGCAGTCTGTATGGGTAATTAATGAGGAAGATCCTAAACGCCATGTACAGGAAAGAATGAATATCATAAATAGCGACTGGGGTGAGTTACCAATTTACTTCTCGATCAAAAAAGGATTAAAGCTGAGCGATGATATCGTCGGACAGATTATCGTACGAAGTAAAGCACTCGGCATAGGTTTTGTAATTTTTGACTCGTTGAGGAGTGTGCATGACAAGGAGGAAAACGCTTCAGGGGAAATGCAGGCTGTAATGGATTGGCTCGGCAAGATCGCAGATGCAGGTATAACTGTCCTATTCACACACCATAATCGAAAGAGAAGCGGTTTTGGTAAGGCAAACGAGGGTGAAGAAGCACGAGGTAGTAGCGTTATAACCAATGCATCACATAGCTATATATCATCTAATGCAAAGAAAGAAAATGGCATGGACTATGCGATTATCATGCAACATAAACAAAAATCGGCGAAAAAATTAGATCCGTTTCGAATACGCATCAACCTACTACCTGACTGCGACAACGATGAACGCTTTATTTATGAGGGTGAAGAAATAAATAACAGCCTAGTTGTGTTAAAAGCAAAAATTATAGGAGCACTGGAATCATCCGAGAAATGGCTATTTATGAATGATTTCACAGCATTGAAGTTCGGTGGTAAAAAAACCATTAAAAAGGCCTTAGACGAATTAGTGTTGGAAGAAAGAATTGAATGTAAATTAGGTGAAGAAATTATTAGGGAGGAATTAGATGCATCAATTGCTGTGCCTCGCCCCAATGCCAAATTTTATTTTTTGGCCAATGAGGAATAGGAGAGTAAAAAAACAACATCTTCTGCTTACATGCTTGGTATTCTCTATAATAGAATACCAAGCACTAAGCAAAATGCGAGAAGATAGCTTGCTTGGTATTCCTGTGTTTGACTAGGCATGCAAAGCAATGTATTAACAGTAGTAAAAATTAAATTAAGTTGTATTATGAAAAATATGAAGACTGGAATTATATATACAAGAGTAAGTTCAGACGAACAGATCAAAGGTACCTCCCTCGGTGAACAGGAGGAATTTTGTCGTAAATATTGTGCCGAAAAGGATATAACCATAGTGCGTGAGGTATTCCGTGAAGAAGGAGCTTCTGCCAAGAGTACCGATCGGGCAGTGTTTTTGAGTGCTATTGAATACTGTCGAAAAAACAAGGTAGACTTTTTTGTCGTTTGGAAGTGTGATCGCTTTGCCAGAAATTCAACCGACCATTACGCAGTCAAAAGCACCTTATTAAAATACGGCACCCGGCTTGACTCTGTAACAGAGCAGATCGGAGACGATCCAACTGGTAAACTAATGGAGGGTATGATGGCTATTATTGGCGAATTTGATAACGATATACGAAAACAGCGTTGCAGTGGCGGAATGCTTGGCAGACTGAAACAAGGAATATGGCCATGGAAACCACCTATTGGTTATATCTGTGAAAATAACAAAAAGCAGGACAGGAAGAAAGAACAGCCGGACCCGATTAACCCGGTTATATTTCCTATCATTCAGCGTGGCTTAAAAGAATTCGTGGCTGGACAATACACCATGACGCAATTAGCAGAAGCATATAATCGCTATGGGCTTGTTGCTCCAAATGGTAAAAAAATAAACGCAAAATTAGTAGACAGATTGTTTACACATCATCTGGCCTATTATGCTGGTATATTGAATAATCCATTTTTCCCCAAGAACGGCGAAGCTTCATATGAGGGTAAGCATACTCCCATGATCACCAAGGAAGAATACAGGGCGATCTTAATGATCCGAGCAGGTAAAAGGGTGCAGACAATGAAACGGAGTCGCCACAACCCAATATTTCCCCTCAAAGGTAGCGTATTTTGCTCTAAATGCGACAAGAGGCTAACTGGAAGCTGTTCCCGTGGGAATGGCGGGGTTTATGCCTTCTACCACTGCTATAACGTCTCATGTGACCTCCGTGGCAAGACAGTCCAAAAGAAAATCATTGAAGACGCCTTTATTAAATTTCTGGAGTCTGTTACTCCTAATGAAAAGTTTTTAAAACTGTTCGAGGAGATAGTCATACAGCACTGGACCAACAAAGGCCATGTATTCGAAGTACAGACTAATAAATATGCAAAAGAGATAGCCGAATTGAATCAAAAGAAAAAGAGGATCTATGAAATGAGAGAGGACGGCGAATACACCAAGGAACAATGCACAGATAGATTGAACGAAATAGAAGACAAAATAGTCGCATTGGATATTTCTTTAAACGAGGCAAAAATAGAGCAGTTTGATGTTGAAGCTACAGTGAAATATGCAGTAAGGACCATTACTGATTTACCAAAACTTTGGTTTGATCTTGCACCGGAATTACGCCCACGGTTCCAAAAGATGGTATTTCCCGAGGGAGTTCTCTATTCCAAAGAAGAAAGTTTTCGAACCAACAAATTGGCTTATATCTACGAGCTAAAAAAGAAAAAAGGAGCTCAAAGAACTCCTTTTTTCAACATAGTGGACCCTAGCGGATTCGAACCGCTGACCTCCTCATTGCAAATGAGGCGCTCTACCAGCTAAGCTAAGGGCCCATTATATTATATTTTTACAAAATTGGGCTTTACTCCTGTTGCTTCCACGAAGCGCTACAACTAAGCTACAGACCCAGGAATAAGTTAAAAGTTTATAAAGTTCATAAAGTTATAAAGAAAATCCAAAATTCATAGACTTTTTATCTTATAAGCTTTACAGCTTTATATTTTAACTTATTTTTTCTTTAAAGCAAGTGTAATGATGTGGTCTAAAAAATGAGACATATTACTACCCACAGATTCAAGTGCTTTTCTAAAAACTGAATGTTTGTGTAAATGTGGCAAACTATCAACTTCAAGCACATATACCCCCTTCGGAGAAATCAAAAAATCTACACTTGAATAATGCTCTAGCCCTAATTCTTTGTGAATCTTTTTCGCAGAATCTTCTAGAAATTCTTTTTTATCTTTCTCGTGATATCCAAGATTTAATAAATCATAATTTCCCTCCGATCTTGAACCATAATCAAAAATTTTATTAACCTTTTTTATTTCATTAGGCAAAAGAGTATATTGATTTTCTCCTCTATAATTATCTATCACTCCAACCACAACTTCCCTGCCATTGATAAATTCTTCAATCAAAATATCGCCTGGCGTCTGAGCTACTTTAAGTAAGGCAATATATAAATCGTAAAAATTATCTGCGTAATAAGTATCATAAGAAGCTCCACCTTGGGCCGGTTTTATTATCCATGGAGGTGGGATTTTTCTAAACACATTTTCTGCTATATCTTTAAAATAGCCCTCTTTCAAATCTTCATCGTCTTTTTTTCTGAAATCTTCAATGACCTCATGCAATGGAGTTTTAAAACCTAAAGATTTAAAAACTTTTTTAGAAAGAATTTTATTAGAAGTAATATTAGAAGAAAGAGTGTTTGAACCAGTGTAAGGAATCTCAAGTTCATTAATTAAATTTAAAATTTCCCCATTTTCACCATAACCACCATGAAGAGCGTTAAAAATAACATCAACAGATTCTTTAATTTCTTCAGGAGAAGTATCCATCCCGTCTATGTGCCAAACACCATTTTTTGTAATAAGTAAATCAACAGGATGATATTTATCATCTGGTAAATTTATCAAAACATCAGCTCCGGTTTTAATAGAAGCCTCGAATTCCGGACTCTGTCCTCCACGCAAAACTCCAACTCTAATTTTATCCATATACTTCTATTGTATCGCAAGAAAAAATTAAAATAAAGATTTTCTTCGTAAATTTCGGTGGTACGATATAGCGAAACGATGAGATTCACTGTTCACTAAAAGAATTTCTCTTTCTCTTTTAAAAACAAGACTCTTTTTGTCTAAAACTTCACTTCGTGAAGTTCGGCCGATCAATCCGCCTTTGGTGGATTGATTTAGGCCTAAAATATCTTTAGGTCTGTGACGTTCATCTTTAACCACAGAAACAACATCAATATCAAAACCTCTTTCTTTTAAAACTCTTTCAACTGCATTTTTTTGGGCTATTCCACCATCAACAACAATCAAATTTGGGAGTGTCCATTCAAAATGCCCCAACCTCCTTAAAATGATTTCTTTAAGGCTTCCAGTATCATCCGGTCCCTTTATAGTTCTTATTTTAAATTTTCTATATTCATTTTTATCTACTTCTCCATTTAGAACCACTGTCATAACCCCTACCATATTATTCCCGCCCATATGAGCAATATCATATCCTTCAATTCTAAAATTATTTTCTGTCTCTTCTTTTAAATTCTCCTCTTTTAAAAGCGATATATCTTGAATATGTTTTAAAGCAAAAATTTTTCTTTTTAATTCTCCAGCTTTTTCAAACTTTTGTAACTTAGCCAAAGATTTCATTTCTTTTTCAAGATTTTTCAAGATTTGTATTTTTTTGCCTTCAAAAAATAATTTAATATTTCGTATAGTCTTTTTATATTCTATTTTTATCTGACTACTTTTCATATCAGGAGTAAGACCTAGCTGTCTATAAAATTCATAATTATTTTTTGAATTAGAATTTTTATCTATAAACGGAAAAATTCTACGAATAATTTTTAAAGCTTCTCGTAAAGAAGTTCCTGAAGTATATGACCCGTAGACAGATTGATATATTGAATTTTTAAGGTCAGACCTTTTTAAATTCCCAAGGTCCGACCTTTTCCCGTCAATCAATTCCCTTCCGCGAATAACTAAAATTCTAGGGAAACCTGCTCCGCCAAGGCGGGGTGAATCTTTTGTTATACAGACATAATTAAAACTTTTATCGTCTTTTTCTTTGGTATTATATTTTGGCTTATATTTTTTTATTAAATTAGCTTCTAAAATTAAAGCCTCAAGTACTGAATCGGTTGTTTGCCATTTAATATCTTTTGACTTAAAAACCATGTCTAAAATAGTTGGACCCCTTGTTTCAATTAAGTCACTTGAAAAATAACTTTTTACACGATCCTTCAGAGATGTGGCTTTGCCAATGTATAGAATTTCCTTTTTTGATCCAAGGAAAAAATACACTCCGGGAGTGTCGGGAATCTTATGATTTTTTAAATCTTGACTAATCATGGCTATGATTATATGATAAAAGCAGAAAATTTCAAATTAGTTTTTTATGGAAAGTAAAAAGTATCGTATAACTTTTAGAGAATTTTTCGGGATTAAAAAACCAACAGATCCAGGCCTTATAGCTGGAGTAATATATACTTTTTTAGTTGTTCTGTTCTTTACTGCCTTGATAATTTATGCCCACAGTTTTTAAAAAATCCAATTATGGATACTATACAAAATTCCTTAAATGAATTTTCAGAAGAAGAACTTAAGGATATGGATTATCTAATATGGGCAATAAATTCTTTTTGCAACAGAGAAGAGGGTGAGATAAATCATTTAGCCTTTGCTCTTCTGCAATCAGACATGTTGGCAACGGTAGGAATAACTGAAAAAGTAAGAGTCTTTTCTTCTAGGGTTCATAAAAAATTAAAAAAATTTAGTTCTCTTGCACAATAAAATCCGCCTCACTAGGCGGATTTTTACTTTCTTAACACCTTCTTCAAGTATCTCCCAGTATAACTTTTGTCATTATTTGCAATTTCCTCTGGACTTCCTTTGGCTATTATTTTACCACCACCTGTTCCACCTTCTGGTCCAAAGTCTAAAATGTAATCGGCATTTTTTATAATATCCATATTGTGTTCAATTAGCACAACCGTATTCCCTCTTCCAACTAAACGCTCTAAAACATCAATTAAATTTTTCACATCATCATAATGAAGACCAATAGTTGGCTCATCTAAAAGATAAATTGTTTTTTCTAAAAACGGACGGTAAAGTTCTGAAGAAATTTTTACCCTTTGAGCCTCACCCCCAGAAAGTGTCGTTGCAGATTGTCCCAGTTTTACATAAGAAAGCCCAACATCCATTAAGGTTTTTAATCTATCATAAATTGCCGGAATATCTTCGAAAAATTTTATTGCTTCTTCAACAGTCATTTCTAGTATCTCAAAAATATTTTTTTTCTTATATCTAATTTTTAAAGTTTCTTTATCAAATCTTTTTCCACTACAAATATCACAAGTGACATAAACTGTCGGTAAGAAATGCATCTCAACAGCAATTTCTCCGTTTCCTTCACAAGCTTCACATCTGCCACCTTTAACATTAAAAGAAAACCTATTAGCTTTCCAGCCACGAAGACGCGCTTCTTCTGTTGTTGCAAAAAGATCACGAATGAAAGTAAATGTCCCAGTATAAGTAGCGATATTTGATCTTGGGGTCCTGCCGATTGGTGATTGATCAATTAAAATAACACGAGAAATATATTCCATTCCAGAAATTGAAGCACAGTTGAAAAAATTTTTATCTTTTAATCTTCGGTCAAGTTTGTTTTGTAAATTTTTATGTAAAATTTCATACATAAAAGAAGATTTTCCAGAACCAGAAACGCCAGTAATAGCTACCATTTTCCCAAGTGGAATTTCAGCATTTAAATTATCAATATTAAATATTTTTCCTCCAACAATTTTTATTGACCCTTTTTCAGCAGTTCTTCTCTTTTCTGGAATTTCAATTTTTTCTTCGCCTCGTAAATAAGCTAAAGTTCTTGAACCTGAATCATTTTTTTTGGCAGTTAAAAGTTTATCTAAATAATCAGCCACCACAACTTCCCCACCGTGAACTCCGGCTTTTGGACCAAGATCAACAATATAATCTGAAGAATAAATAGTATCTTCATCGTGTTCGACTACAATGATTGTATTTCCTAAGTCGCGAAGATCTTCTAGAGTTTTAATTAATCTTTCATTATCTCTTTGATGAAGCCCAATTGTCGGCTCGTCTAGAATATATAAAGTTCCAACAAGTCTAGAGCCAAGTTGTGACGCAAGACGAATACGCTGAGCTTCTCCACCAGACAAGGTGTTTGCCCTTCTATTTAAAGACAAGTAATCAAGCCCAACATTTAACATAAATTGTAAACGGTTTTCAATTTCTTTTATAACCACATCCGAGATACTTTTTTCTTTTGGAGTAAGTTTTAAATTCTTAAAAAATTCTGCACATTCTTCTATAGAAAGTGCTGTAAGTTCTACAATATTTTTTTGCAATTTTTTATCAGGACCACCAACAAAAACACTCAAGGCTTCTTTTCTTAAACGCTTTCCGCCACACTCTTCACAAGGCTCATCTCCAAAAAAATCCTTTGTCCCAAGTCCATTACATTCCGGACACGCCCCATAAGGAGAATTAAATGAAAATAATCTAGGTTCTATCTCAGGATATGAAAATCCATCTTTAGGACAAGCAAATCGAGCAGAGAGCAAGACTTCTTCCTGCTCTTTGCGAAGTCCCGTACTAAGCTTTGCTTTAATACCGAGATTTGCCGGATTATTAGAAAAAGTTCCATCTCCAAAAATAATTTTTACTAATCCGTCTGACTCTATTAAAGAAAGTTCTACTGCTTCAGATAATCTCATTTTTGCAGTATCAATATTATCTTTGAATTCATGTACAGCAAATTCATCCACTAAAACATCAATATCGTGTTTTTTGGTTTTTGATAAAACTACTTGTTCACGTAGGTTTTTCATCACACCGTCTAGTCTAATTCTAGAAAAACCTTTATTCAAAAAATCATAAAGCATTTGATAATATTCTCCTTTTCTCCCTCTTACAACTGGAGAAAAAATTTGAATTTTAAAATCATTCCATTCAACACCCATTAATTTTTTCTTACCCGCAGAACCTTTGCTGTATTCACCAACTTTTTCCATAATAAAATTTAAAATTTCTTCATTGGAAAGTTTTTTTATTTCATCGCCACAAATAAGACAATGTGGTTTACCAACACGAGCATAAAGCACACGAAGGTAGTCATAAATTTCCGTAATGGTTGCTACCGTCGAACGCGGATTATTTGAACGAGATTTTTGATCAATAGAAATTGCAGGTGAAAGCCCAGATATTTCATCAATATCTGGTTTTGGCATTTTATTTAAAAACTGCCTTGCGTAGGCTGAAAGTGACTCCACATAGCGTCTTTGACCCTCAGCGAAGATAGTATCAAAAGCAAGAGATGATTTTCCAGAGCCAGAAAGACCAGTAAAAGCTATCATCTTGTTTCTTGGCATCTCAACTGATATGTTTTTTAAGTTGTGAGTTCTAGCACCCTTAACTATCAATTTATCAGCTTCACCATTATTTAGTTTTTGTTTGTTTTCCTGATTCTTCATAACACTAAAATTTACCCCAACAATCTCTTATAGGGGTACATACGATTATTTTATTGGTTCTATTATAGCACAAGAGTTACTGTTGACAAATTTTAATAGTCTGATATACTTTAGCCAGAAAATATAAGTTATTTAAATTTTGATCTTATGATTACATTACAAGAAACTGCCTTTATGATTGACCTTATTAATAGGTCGTATCACAGAAGAATGTCGCATTTTTATTTTTTAATCAAGCTTATAATTATTTCTTTTTTTGTCTGTGCCTTTTTATATCCAGAAACATCAAGTCTTATAAACGCGCCGATAAATTCATGGATTTTTTTATCGTCTGGTGTGATATGTGCCTTGTCTTGTCTTTTAATGCTTAGCATATATGCAAGCAAAGAATATCAGCCGTGGAATATCAAAAAACAACAAATGGCCGCATTAGAAAAAACCTCTGAAAAACAAAAAGAAAATGGGTTTGAAGATCTAAAAAACTGTGAACCTCTTAAAGAATACTTTAAAATGTCTTAACCTTGATACCCTGAGCTACACACAAAAAACCATTCCGACCTAAGTCGGAGTGGTTTTTATTTTTATCCAAAACTTGACAAATTTGTTTAATTTTGATACAATATTAACAGATAATTTTAAAATATTTTAAGATGAAAATGATTAGATATTTTATTGTTTTTACGATCGATGATCAACAAAATGATCCGTATCATGATAATACTGAGATTGCATTCCAGGAAATTAAAAACATCAAAGATGTTAGAAACCTGGAAAAGGTTATTCTTGATAAGGCCATGGAAAAGGAAATTGATATCCACTATCAAATAAGGAAAGGAGATATCATAACGGTCCTTAGTTATAAAGACATGGATAACGAGTAAAGTAATGCGTCACAAAAAAACCGCCGAATTCTGGCGGTTTTTATTTTTATCCAATATGACATTCCAACTCCGACCATAGTCGGAGTTGGAATGTCATATTTATTTTTTATTTTTATTTGAAAATTTATCTTTCAATATTAGAATTTCATCCCTTAATATCGCAGCTGTCTCAAAATCTAATTCTTTAACAACTTTATTCATTTCTTTTTCTTTCATCTTGATTATTTTTTCATAAATTAAATCATTCCATTCAGCATCAGATAAAAGAGACTTGGTTTTAGTCTTTTCTTTTTTTAAAGTTTTTCTAAATAATTCTATATCGAGCCCTAGTTCTGTTTTTATCGCTTTGTCATGTTTATCTTCTAGTTCTTCGGTAATATCGTGAATATTTTTAATAATAGTTTTTGGGGTAATTTTATGTTTTTTATTATAAGCAATTTGTATTTCTCTTCTTCTGTTTGTTTCTGAAATTGCTCGCTCCATTGATCCGGTAATATGATCAGCATACAGAATTACTCTACCTAATACATTTCTGGCAGCACGGCCAATAGTCTGGATCAAAGAAACTTCAGATCTTAAAAATCCTTCTTTATCAGCATCTAAAATTCCAATAAAAGAAACTTCTGGTAAATCCAAGCCCTCCCTTAACAGGTTAACTCCAACCAAACAATCAAACTCCCCTCTTCTGAAACTAGTTAAGATTTTTATTCTATCTATGGTTTTTACATCGCTGTGTAAATATTCTGATTTTATATTTTGTTCTTTAAGATAAATACTTAAATCTTCCGCCATTTTTTTGGTCAAAGTTGTTGCAAGCACTCTACCGCCATTTTTAATTTCTTTTAAGGTTTCCTTTATAAAATCTTGCACTTGTCCGGGGTATGGGCTCCTCAAGGTCTTACCTTTCCCGTCGCTTCGCTCCTCCTCAAGGAAAGACCTTTTCCCGCCCGCAGAAACTGGTCTTACTTCAAGTTCTGGATCAATAAGCCCAGTTGGTCTAATTATTTGCTCAACTACTTGATCACTTTTTTCTCTTTCAAATAAAGAAGGGGTGGCTGTTGTATAAACAACCTGCCCAACCCTTTCTTCAAATTCAGAAAATTTTAAAGGGCGATTGTCTTTTGCTGATGGCAACCTAAAACCAAATTCTACTAATGTCTTTTTTCTTGAAGCATCACCTGCATACATCCCTTGAAGCTGGGGCAAAGTAACATGAGATTCATCTATAATAGTAAGAAAATCAGCTTCGCCATTTACTTTATGTGGAAAATATGAAAGCAAAGTTTCTGGTGGTTCTCCGGCTTTTTTGCCGGATAAATGTCTTGAGTAATTTTCAATTCCACTACAATATCCCATTTCTTTTATCATCGCCAAATCATAGTTGGTTCTTCTTTTTAATCTTTCAGCCTCAAGAAGTTTTCCTTCTTTTTCAAATTTTTTTAATTGTTCAGATAATTCTTTTTTAATTACCTTAACCGCCATGTCCCTCTCAGCTTTATTAGTCATAAAATGCTTTGCCGGAAACAAAGACACATTTTCTAAAGTTTCTAATATTTCAGATGTTACTGGGTCAATTTTAAAAATTTTATCTATTAAATTATTTTCAATTGAAATACTTATTATATAGGTTTCGGAAATTGGCATTATTTCAATTTTATTTCCTATTACCCTAAACTGCCCTGAAGACAAGTCGGCATTTGTTCTTTCAAAATGTAGATTAATTAAACGCTTCAAAAAATCATTTCTGGAAATTTTATCCCCTCTTTTAAATTGAATATTTTCTTCTTTATATTGTTCTGGAGATCCAAGACCATAAATGCAAGAAACAGAAGCGACAATAATCACATCATTTCTTGAAAGAAGTGATTGAGTAGAAGCATGGCGAAGTCTATCTATTTCTTTATTTATTTGTGCATCCTTTTCAATGTAAGTGTCTGTGATTGGTAAATATGCTTCTGGTTGATAATAATCATAATAAGATACAAAATAGTGCACGGCATTTTCTGGAAAAAATTGCTTATATTCTTGAGCAAGCTGAGCGGCTAGAGTTTTATTGTGAGCGATAACTAAAGTTGGTTTTTGTAGTTTTTCTATAACATTTGCCATGGTAAAAGTTTTTCCCGAACCCGTAACACCAAGAAGAGTTTGTTTTTTAAACCCTTTTTTAATTCCTTTATTTAAATCCTCTATTGCCTTCGGCTGGTCGCCCGCCGGAGAATATGGACTCTTTAATTTGAATTTATTTTGAGACATAATTAGAAAATTATATTACCACTTCTCGCCCCGTAGTCAAAAATTTGTGTGTTTAGACAAATTTTTGTACTTCTGGGGTCGCCCGCTGGAGAATAAGGACTCTTTAATTCAAACTTATTCATCAAATTAAATATTATAGGTAAATCAATAAAAAGAAAAGGGAGCCATAGCTCCCTTTTTCTAATTGTTCGTAATTTCTTTTATTACGTTTTTTTCTATTTTTCTTGCCATTTTCCGATAGGAAACTTTTCCTCCTGATTGATTAATGGAATAAATTTCCCCTGGTTCAAAAACTCCCTCAAATAATTCAGGTATTTTTTTATCTTCCGGAATTTTATCTTGGTTGTTGATCAAGACTGGTTTCATTATGGAACAATTTTCCTTTGGGTCACAAGATAAACAAAAAAATGATTTAAAAGTATCACCTTCGTGAAAAGCACGGGGTCTTGAATACTTCCTTGAGTCGAATTTTTTCTTAGCTTTTTTATAGCCTATATAATAGGCAAATACACAAAAAATAATTGCAAATACTAGCCATGAAAGGTCAGGTGGCTCATGTTTTCCTCCATTAAAAGAGGAAATTCTCATAAATACATTTATCATATTGTTAAAGTTTACAGAACAAATCTGCAGTAATAATACTACAGTTTTAAAAATAAGCAATTAGGATATATATTTTTATTTATAGTATCTTTTTAAAAATTCTTCTTTGTATTCAAAGAATTTATCGTCGATAATCGACTGGCGGATTTTATCCACAAGATTAACTACAAAATATAGATTATGGATGGAGGCCAAAGTTGAACCTAAAATTTCTTTTGATCTTAGAAGGTGAGCTAAGTATGCCCGGGTATAATTTTTACAAGTGTAGCAATCGCAGTCTGATTCAATGGGAGAAAAATCATCTCTAAATTTTGAATTCATAATATTAATTTTTCCATCTTTAGTATGAAGTGTGCCGTTTCTTGCCATTCGGGTTGGAGCTACACAATCAAAAAGATCAGTACCATTTTCTATTCCACCAAAGAAATCTATTGGCTCTCCTATTCCGAGTAAGTGTCTAGGCTTTTCTTCTGGTAAAATTTTATTTACCCAACCAACGACTGTATACATATCTTCTTTGTCAAAAGACCCACCGATTCCAAAACCATCAAAAGCTACTGCTTCGCCATTGCTTCGCAGTACACGCATTTTTGAAATTTCTTTGGCAGATTCCTCACGAAGATCTTTAAATCTCCCACCTTGAACAACTCCAAATAATGCCTGAATATTATCTTTATCTAATTTATTATGAGCCTCTAAACTTCTCTTTGCCCATCTATGAGTCCTATCCATTGCTTCTTTTTGATATTCAAATTTTTCATCAGGAGAAGTGCATTCATCAAAAGCAAAAATTATATCAGCTCCTAAATTCCATTGAATCTCCATTGATCTTTCTGGTGTAAATCTATGCATACTTCCATCTATTATTGATTTAAAAGTTACTCCATCTTCGTCTATTTTTGCCAACTTAATAATTTCATCGCTATCTGAAACTTTTTTGTCTAAGCCAGATTTGCTTTGCAAATCTGGTCGGCCGAACTCTCTAATTTTAGAGAGTTTTAGGCCAAAAGCCTCTCCTAAAGAAAAAACTTGAAAACCACCCGAATCTGTCATCGTTGGACCATTCCAATTCATAACCTTATTTAATCCGCCTCCTTTTTTTATAGATTCATCTCCTGGTTCTAAATATAAATGGTAAGTATTAGCAAGAACTACTTGAGCCCCCAAATCTTTTACTTGCTCTGGAGTTAAAGCTTTGACTGTGGCTTTTGTTCCAACTGTAACAAAAGCCGGGGTTTTAATTTCCCCATGGGGAGTAGATAAAACCCCAGCGCGACCAAGACTATTTTTTAACTTTTTTTCGATTTTAAAATTCATCTATAGTTTTATGTATTAGAAATTATTTTATCGACAATGGAATCAATCAAGTCATTTGAGTTTATCACAATAGCTTTTTTATTAATTAAATCGTTTTCAAATTTTTTTCTAAAGCTTTTAATATATTCTTTTTCTGAATTATTTTTACCAAAATCATTATCCTTTCTATTATCAATTCTTCTAAAAAGTTCAGCTTCATCACATTGAAGTAAGAAGATTTTATCAAAAAGATTTAAAAATTCATTTTGATTTTCTGCTATACCAACAACAAAAAAATTATTCTTGTCATCAGAATTTATTAGAAATTTTAATTTTTCTATATCACAATACCAACCATTTGTATTTAGAAAGTCTAATCCTGTTCCATATCCTGAAAAAGAATCTTTTCTGGTTTTTTTATTCTTCCAATGACATAACTTAATATTCTCATCATCCAGGTCTATAACATTTAGTCCCTTTTGTTTTAGTTTGAGTGAAATTGCAGTCTTTCCTGTCCCAGATATACCTGTTATATAAAATTTTTTCATAAACTTATTTTAAAACTTCTACAAATTTTAGCTCTTGAATATTTACAGGACTCTTTAATAGAATCTTTTGCGATGGGTCACGAGGATCAGAAATAACTTCTTCAACAGTGCCTATAATATATAACGAAAGTGAAGGAGCAACAACTTCAGTCCCTTTTTCAAGTTGGATTTCGTGTAAAATATCGATTTCAAAATTTCCACCACCGAGCCCTATAGCATCAACATATAAATCTTTTCCTTTTACTAAAACTGGAATTTTTTCTCCTGGAGAGGAATACATTTTTACAACTGAAGAATTTTTGTAAACTTCGGAAATCTCTCCTATTAAAACATTGCCATAAGCAAACACTCTTTCCCCTTTTAAAATTCCAGAACTTTCCCCTATGTCGATTACAAAAGTGTCATATAAAGATTTATTTGGTTTTGTAAGAATTACCCCTAAAACTAAATTTGAACTTACTTTTCTATTTAAAATTTCTTTGAGTTTATCATTTTCTTCAGCTAAAATATTCCTATCAAAAATTTTTATATTCCCTTCCTCTATTTGCTGTTTTAATGATTCGTTCTCTTTTAATAAACTTTTTTTTGAATCAAAAATAACTGACAGATGAGAAATATAATTCCTTAAAGAATTTCCACCAATCCATATTGGTCTTGTGAAGCTATGTGAAAAAAAAGAAAAACCACTTAAGGCACTAGAAAAAACTATTATTAAAAATAAAACCACGGCTATAACAAGGCCAATAATAGTTTTTTTATTTTTTATTCTTTTATCTTGGAGGTAGCTCATCTTGAAGGTTTACTAATAAATCTTTTAAATTTTCAAAGTCTTCAAGTATAACGCCCGTACCACGAGCAACAGCAGACAATGGATCATCTGCAACATAAACTGGGATTTTCAAAATATTCTGAAGGTAAATATCTAAGCCTTTGATTAGTGCCCCACCGCCCGTTAGAACAATTCCTCTGTGCATAATATCAGACAGTACTTCAGGTGGAGTGGTCTCTAGTACTTCTTTTATCCCGTCTACAAAATTTAACATCGATTGCCCTATTGCTTCCCTAACATCAGCGTCGGTAACAATAACACTTCTTGGAAGCCCTGTGACTAAATCTCTCCCCCTGATTTCTGCTTCCATAATAGTCCCGGGTATAACAGACCCGATTGCAATTTTTACATTCTCGGCTGTTTTTTCTCCTATTAAAAGTTTAAATTCATCACGCATATACGAAGAGATATCAGTATTTAATTTATCCCCTGCAATTTTTAAATTTTTCGATTTAACAATACCCCCGAGTGAAATAACCGCGATGTCAGTAGTTCCACCTCCTATATCAATAATCATTGAACCAATGGGGTCTTTAACTGGAAGTTTAATTCCAATCGCCGCTGCCATTGGTTCTTCAACAATATGAACTTCTCTGGCCCCTGCATTTTTTGCCGCATCATAAACTGCTCTAATTTCAACATTCGTAATTCCAGATGGAACTCCGACAATCACTCTTGGTCGAAACATTTTTTTAGACATCTTTTCGGTTTTATTTATCAAATAACTTAACATTTCTTCCGTAACTTCAAAATCAGAAATCACTCCGTCTACAAGTGGACGAATGGCTTTGATATGACCAGGAGTTCTACCAATCATTTGTTTTGCTTCCATTCCTACGGCGACAATCTGACCAGTCTTTTGGTTGATAGCAACAACAGATGGTTCGTTTATAACCACCCCTTGACCACCAAGATAAACAAGGGTACTTGCAGTACCTAAATCTATTCCTATATCGTTTGAAAATGATTTGTAGAATTTTTTGAACATGTAAAAACGCTAGCTATTAACAGCTTTATATTACTCTAATTTTGGGTCATGGTCAAAGATGGAAAATTGAGAATTTTTAAGCTCTTGACCCCGTAGTGAATTTTGGTGATACTCCAACCAAGGTCGGAGTGCATTAGTGTGCATTACCAAAATCTACTACGGGGTTGACAAATATTTGACATTATACTAACATACGGTTCAGAAATAGTAACTTTAAAAATTGGTTTTATGGAAAATAAAAATGAAGATTCTTTTGAAACTCTTCAGAGAGCAATCGCTAATGACAGCAAAGAATACATAGAAAAAATTAAATCCCAAATAAGGACAAACCGGGTTATCCGGTGGATCATCTTTATTATTGTATCTGGGATAGTTTTTTTTATATTCCTGCATACATGTTTCCCTATTGAGAATTCCAGTGATTTAACATTTGATAAAAATGTAACTAATTTAGTGGAATCTATTTTTTTATCTCTACTCATAGGCATTTTTTCCCTGATCCTCACATTTAAATTGAGCAGTAATGTTTTCAAAACACATTCAAAATTAAAGGAGTGTGGACAGAAAAGTATGGCTGATGTGATAATCAATGCACTATATCTATTCTGTCTTAATAAGATGAGGAACAAAGAAGAAGACATGGCTTATAAAATTGCCTCAATAATAAGGCAAAAAGTAAATGAGTACGTCAAACCTAAATTCCTTATAAAGTTTAATAAAGAAAGCAAATTCGATTTATTCCTAGATTTTGATTGGAAAAGTTATAGTCAACCGTTTGAATTACGACTCCCTGATAGTAGTGAGAAATTTCTAATAAAAAGAATTTATTTTTATTCTGAAGAGAAGTACCTTACTCATTTTGGGTTTTACCCAATCAAGATAGAATTCTTTAAGAATGAAGGAGTTCAACATGGAATTCCCTTGAATCCAAAAGCTTTCGAAAAAGAATCTGAGATCATTCCTGTCTACCCAGATAAGATGATTTAATGATTCAGTTGATCTTTAATTTAAAAAACCGGCACACGCCGGTTTTTTGTTTATCCCCCTCACTATTTTAAAAGACTTTTTAAAATAGTGAGGGGGATTGACAGACAGTTTTAGATTTGTTATACTCTTTCCAGATAAAAATTGTTTTTAAAATTAACTAAATCTGAAATTATGATAACAGCAGTTGAAGAGGCTTTTATGAAAAGCCTTATTATGAAAAATTATCGTCGGAGAATGATGAGTTTTTATTTTTTTCTCATTATCATTGTTGTTTCTTTTTTAATGATCGTTATTTTTTGGCCTGAATCAAAAATGACTATAACAGCGACAAGTTGGATCTTTATTTGCTCTGTTGTAACGTTCGTCTTGTCATCAATAATTTTTATTGCTGTATATTTTGACGAGGATGAAAATTGCCCATGGATTATAGAAAATAAACAAATTACTACCCTTAGGGGAGTTATTGGAGAAAAGGGTAAATTTGAAGATCTAAAAGATTCTGAAAATTTGAAAGAATATTTTGTTTAGGTCAGTTTATGATTTTAAAGAGCGTTTCGGTCACCGACCGAAACGCTCTTTCTTTTTATTTCTCATTATTTAAAAATTTTTTACAAGGAACGACCTTTTTAAAGATTTAAGGTCGCACCTTTCAAAAAATTTAATAGCTCATCAACAGAAACTATTTTTGATTTTTCTTCATTTCTCTTTTTTATTTCCACTCCTCCTGATTCAAGACTTTTTTTACTTATTATTATTCTATATGGTATTCCTATCAAATCTGCATCAGCAAATTTTTCACCCGCACTCAATTCTTTTCTATCATCATACAAAACTTCTATATTTTTTTCTTGTAAATTAGCGTAAATCTTTTCAGCTTCTTCTTTAATTTTCTCGTCTTCCCCTAAAGAAAGCAGATGAATCTTAAACGGAGCAACTGATTCTGGCCAAATAATTCCTTTGTCGTCTGACAAAGTTTCCACAATTGTTCCCATTAATCTTCCAAGTCCAATTCCATAACTACCCATAACCACTAATTTTTCTTCTCCATTTTCATCTTTATATTTCAAATCAAAAGGAGCTGAAAATTTCGTTCCAAGTGAGAAAATATTTCCAACTTCTATGGCTCTTTTTTCAATTAAAGATTCCTTGTTTAATCCGAGTTCTTTAATTGTTTCGTCATTATAAACTTCTTTATTTATAGCAATTCCTTTTTTCTCATCTAAATAAATACTATCTTCGCCCACATCTGATAGAGTCTGAAATTCATGAGAAAATTTAGAAAAACTTCCTCCCGAAGCAAAAGTTATATAAGTTAACCCACCAATACCCGTTCTTTTAAAAATATTTTTATAAGCAATTTTTGATTTTTCATAAAAATCATTATGTTCTTCTTCATCTTTTGAAAAAGAATAAAGTGCTTTCCAATAAAATTCTCTGCCTCTTAGAATTCCAGACTTGGTTCTTGTTTCATTTCTAAATATCTCTTTAAAATCATAAGGATAAACTGGTAAATCTTTATACGAGCTTATGTACTGTTTTAATATATTTGAATAAGCTTCTTCGTTTGTAAAAGATAGGCCAACTTCGCCACCGTTTTTTAATTTTGTTTTAAACCAAGTATCTACAACTTCATCATCCCACCTATTTGATTTTTCCCATATTTCTTTGTTTTGAAGAACAGTGGTCTTCATTTCAGTTCCTCCAATTTTATTCATCTCCTCACGGATAATATTTTCAATTTTTTTTATAACCATCAAACCCATAGGCAAAAAGGAGTAAACCCCCGCCATTTCTTTGTGAATAAAACCACCTCTAATCAAAAGTTCTGCATTTTTAGAAACCTCGTCTGCTGGGCTTTCTTTTTTGGTTTTAGTAAAAAGTTGTGATTGTTTCATTAAGTTTATCTTACATTAAAAAGGTTTTTTGGTCAAAAATTAAGGAATTTAATATACAACGAAAATAGGCCTTAATTATTTGCAAAAATAGCCCTTTTTTGGTAGAATTTTGCCTATGCAAAAAGAAACAAAAATTAATGAAATGTTTAAGGCTGGAGCTCATTTTGGCTATTCAAAGACAAGAAGACACCCATCAGTAGTTTCCTATATTCTTACAACAAAAAACAAGACAGATATAGTAGATCTAGAAAAAAGTAACGAGCTTTTAGAAAAAGCAAAAGATTTTGTTAAAATTCTTTCCAAAGAAGGTAAACAAATATTATTTTTAAGTGTTAAACCAGAAGCAAAAAAAATAATGAAAGATGCCGCGATGTCTATAAATATGCCATATGTAACAGAAAGGTGGGTTGGCGGAGTTTTAACTAACTTTTCTGAAATTAAAAAAAGGATCGCAAAACTAGAAGATCTTATGGATAAAAAAGAAAAAGGAGAACTTGATGTTTATACTAAAAAAGAAAGAAAACTTTTTAATGACCAGATACATAAAATGAATAAAGTATTTTCTGGTCTTATTGGTTTAAGAAAAGTTCCAGATGTAATATTTGCTATAGATTCTAAAAAAGAAAAAATTGCAGTTACAGAAGCTGAAAAAATGAAAATTCCAGTAATCAGTCTATCTAATACAGACTGTAATATGAAAGATTCTAGTTACCCTATTATTGGAAACGATGCCTCAACATCAAGTATAAAGTTTTTTGTTGATGAAATTATTAAGGCATACAACGAGGGAGGGTTAACTTCAAAAGAATAAATGATTAGTTCATAAAGTTTTTAAAGTCCATAAAGTTATAAAGTAAAGATTTAAAATTTAAAAATAATTTTTCTAGTTCCTAGTTCTTTGTTTTTCACTAAAACCTAACCACTAGAAACTAGAACCTAACCCATGATTACAACAGAACAAATTAAAGAATTAAGAGACGCCACAGGTGTTTCTGTTATGCAATGTAAAAGAGCATTGGAAGAAGCAAATGGTGACAGAGAAAAAGCTCTTATGATTTTAAGGAAAAAGAGTTCAGAAATATCAGAAAAAAAGGCTGATAGAACCCTAAAAGCTGGGTTAATTCAATCATATTTACATAGTACTGGTAAAGTTGGTGTTTTAATTGAACTTCTTTGTGAGACAGATTTTGTGGCTAAAAATGAAGAATTCAAAAATTTGGCTTACGATATAGCTATGCATATAGCAGCACTTAACCCAGAATATATAAAAAGAGAAGATGTAAGCGAAGAAACATTAGCTCCAGTCAGAGAATTATTTAAAGAAGAGGTTGCTAAGATAGATAAACCAGAAGATATAAAAGAAAAAATGTTGCAAGGTAAAATTGACACTTATTTCAAAGAAAAGACTTTACTTGACCAGCCTTTTATTAAAAACGGAGATCTAACAATTAAAGGTTTAATCGACGGGGCTGTCCAAAAAATTGGTGAGAAAATAGAAGTCGGAAGATTTGTTAGATATTCTCTTTTTGAACAATAATCATGTTTACTACAATCATTATATTTTCTATATTTCTAGTTGCCTTGTTTTCAATGCTTTATTTTAGAGCATGGAAAATAAGAGCGGGTTTTACATATGGAGAAGTTGGTGGTTGGCCTTGGGAAAACATAAACTTTGCATTAGTAAAACAAAATATGATAGACTACGCAAAGAAATATACGCATTTAATAATCCTTTTGACATTAAAAATTTGGATAAAAACAACTTATTTCTTGCACAGAAAAACAAAACATGTTGGAGCTGGATTAAAAAAGATAAAAGAGAAGGTAAATATTTTTCCAGAAAATATATTATTGCCTGAGGAGGAAAAGAAAAATAAAAAAGGCCTCCCTGAATTTATAAAAAGAGTCAACGCTTACAAAGAGAGACTTGGTAATATTTCAAAAAGGATGAAAGAAAAAGAGATAAAAAAAATTAAGGAAATTGAAAAGTCAAAATCTGAAGAAATAAAATTATTAGAAAATAAAAAAGAGGAATTTTTACCAAATCCCCTTTCAGTTCCAGAAATTGAAAAAGACACAGAAATAGAAAATTTATAAAAAATATTGCCGGCATAGCTCAGTTGGTAGAGCGCCACTTTTGTAAAGTGGATGTCCGGGGTTCGAACCCTCGTGCCGGCTCCAATAAAATTAACTTCTAAATTAGAAATAAAAAAGTCACACAATTTTTCGTTGGGATTATTTGAATCTGAGAGGCGGCTCCAAAACTCTATTAAACCTTCTTATTTGTCTTCTTTTTTAAAACCTTTTTTATAGCAGGACTAGTTTGATTTTTTATATCTTTCCATTCTCCTTTTAATTTTTTTGCCAAAGAATTTATTTCTTTAGAGTGTTCTTTGTATTGTTTATTGTAATTTGCAGAAATAGAATCTATTGTTTTATTATAAATTGATTCGGTTGAATTTTTAACTTTTTTAGCTTCTTTTACTACTTCGTCTTTCATTTTTTTCATCAAACCCAAAGCTTTCTTTTGGTGTGCTTTCGATTTTGGCCCTAGTAAATAATACGCCCCAACACCAACAGTTACTACTCCTGCTCCAATTGCCATCTTCTTACCTAAGGACATTTTCTTCTTTTTTAAAACCTTTTTTACATTTATTTTTTTCATCCCATTAGAAATTATTCTATTCGTACATATACTATATTATATATAAAAATAGGTAATTAATTATATTTATAATTTTATCCCATTTTGTGAATTTCTAACGGGACAAGTATTTTTTTAAAAATTACGACCATATTTATTTTAATCTTTTTTGTGCTTTTTCTTTTTCTTAAAAATAAAATTAAATATTGTGCTATTTTTTATTTCTTCTAGTAAATCTTTAGTTGTGTCCCCTATTTTATCTACATCTTTCTCTAATTTATTTATAATTCTCGAAAAAGTCTTAATTGCTCGAATTAGATAAAATAGAAATATTACTACCAAAACCCATAGAACAATAAATCCTAACGAAGAAATAAAAAAAAATATTTGTGACTGTAAAATATTTTCCATAAATACACTATATCATTATTCTATTAATTTATCAGTAAACACCACTAAACGACTTGAGTGGCTTTTGAGAACTTTATTCCAAAATCCTGTGCAAGTAATTAAATTAAGGTGTGCTTTTCCATCATTTAAAACAAACACCTCCGAAGCATTCGCCTTGGGATCATACTTTTTAATTTTACTCACAACGAAAGTAGTAATCATTCCTTTTTTATCTTCAATCAATATCTTGTCCCCCTTTTTTAATTTATACAAGTTATCAAAAACCGCTGGGCCATTTTTCCATCCAGAATGTCCATCGATAACAGCGCTTCCAATTTCTCCAGGTATTGGTCCGAGATTAAACCAAGCAACAGAAGAAGGACCATTTGGTACACCTACCTCCCCTTTAGAATTAAGACCAACAAATTCTATATTGGTATTAATTTTTATCTTCGGTATTTTAATACGTGCTGGCATTTCCGCATTAATAACAGGTAAATAATTAATTTGTTTTTGTTCTTTTACTGATGCGAAACTATTTTTTATTAAAGTTTTTGAATTAAAGTTTAAAAAAACTCCAGCAAAAAATACAAAAATAAAAATAATTATTATTGATAATTTTAGTTTTGATAAAATTTTTATTTTCATATATTTTTTTTATTTCTTAATAATTTAAAAGATACAAAAATTATTAGGGCTAAAATAATAGAAGTAACTAATCCGTCTATTGGGGTTCTAAATAATATTTTTACAGACTGAATAAAAATATTATGCGATACTAATAATTCAGGTGCTATAGCAGTTGATGGAAGTGTTGGATTAACTGCCAATTGAGATTGTTCTAATAAAAGCTTCGCTCTGGTCAACGGACCAAAAATACCATCTGAAACTAAACCGACACTTGTTTGATATTTTGAAACTGCAACCCATGTAATTTTACCGAAAATACCATCTATAATTCCCGGAGAAATTCCTTTTTTATCAAGAGCAGTTTGAAGTGTTACAACATCCATACCATATGCACCAATCCGTAGTGTCTGATAAGATACAGGAACTTTTACAGAAATAGATCCTTCCCTTTGTATTGCATCGGTAAAGACTACTCGTCGTTCTGGATAATTACCATTAACTTTATTCCAAATTCCTTCACAAGTAATAAGATTTAAGTGTGATAATCCATCATTTGATGTGAAAACCGTAGTCGCATCAGCATTTCGATCAAATAATTTAGTTGATCGAACTTGGAATGCAAGAGTCTCTCCTTTATCATTTTCTATGTATACCTTATCTCCAATTTTAAGAGTATCTAATTTATAGAAAACAAACGATATTCCTTTTTTAATACCGAAATGTCCTCCAATAACAGCACTACCAACTTCACCAGGATGTGGACCTAGTGCAAACCAAGCAACATTTACAGAACCTTCAGGTACGTCCATTCTTCCATCAGATGTGATTAGCGCATCTTCTATGGCTGAATCTACTCCAATAACCGGAATTTTAAGACGAACTGGTAACCCTTCTGGAACACCCCCAGAGTCTCTGATATTAGAATACGCAATTTGTTTTTCGCCTACTCCAACCGCGGGGAATTTTGTTACAGGAAATTTCCAACCAAAAGTATTATCAACTATACTATTTCCTGCTTTATCTTGGTTATAAAATAGAAAATAATATCCAGCTCCTAAAACAAGAATAAGACAAGCTAGAATTAATATTATTTTTTTTATTTTCATTATTTTTTGTTTTCATTTTTTAGGCTTTGGTTTTTTTAATCTATTTTTTCGAATAAAAATAAACAAAATAATAAGCAGGGTTAAAACTCCAAGTAAAATTTTCCAAATAATAAACTTCAGATCTAGATTTATCTCAGGAGCAGTTCCTACGTCTGGAAAACCAGCTTGAGTTTGTGCAAAAGCAATATTGATATTTGTAAAAATAATTTTTAACATCTTATTATTCCAACAATACTAAACAATACTAATTTACTTAATTAATTTACTTTTTTTAACAAAATAAACAGAAAGCAGGGCAACAAATAATCCACCTACTATATAAATTAGTTTAATAGATTCATTTGAGGGGAATCCTGTTTTTGGAAGCCCTGGAACAGAAACAACTACAGTAGCTATCGCAAAATCTTTTGCGGTTAAGCCATTTGCATCACCACTAGCTGTTGCAGTATTTGTTGTTGTTTTTGTAAGATTTGATTTACAAGTGAAAGACCATGATTCATTACTTTCAAGCAAATTGTTGTTATTAATATCTCCTGGGTGTCCAACAACACGACCTGGTAATCCGGTACATTTATCATCAGTGATAGTGACATTACTTAATGGCACTGTGCCGGGATTAGTTACTGTGTATGTATATGTAACTGCACCACCCCCAATAAGTGCAAGTGGACTTGGAATTTTTGTCACATGAATTAATGGTGGCACCACTGGCGCACCAACAACAACGGTAGCACTGGCAATATCTGTTGCCGTAATTCCATTAGCTACACCTGTCGCAGTAACAGTGTTTGTATGAGTCGCTGAAAGTGTCGCAGTACAAGTATGAATCCAGGTTTCAATTAAATCAAGTTTAGAATTATCATTAGTATCTCCAGAAACACGAACTACTGGACTACAAGTATCATCAACTATTGTTATATTATCAACAGGAACTGTCCCGATATTGCGAAGGGTATAAGTATACATTACTGAGCCTGGGCCCGCCGGTAAAGATAAAGGATTGGGAATCTTAACCACTTCAATTAGCGGAGGCACAGGAGGAACATATGGTACCCCCCCACCATTCGATGCAATGTCATCATTTGTAATCGTACAAGTTTTATCTCCCCCAGCTGTAATAGTTCCTGAACAATCTGCAGAAAGTGAATTAGTATATCCAACATGTGCACCTTCATCAACACTATATGAACCTGCATCAAGTAGAACGGTCGTACCTAATTCATCTCCAGCAAAAGAACTTGGGGAAATATTTGTTGTTCCAGAAACAGTAATTGTTGAAGCTGGAGCAAGAGTACTTCCTCCATTGTTATTTACAACATGTTTTATTACATGAAGAGTTCCTTGAGCAAGCCCTGCACAAGTTGCTTTAGTAATGCTTGTGTTATTTAATGTGATTGCAGCATTTCTTGCAAGTAACCTTCCTACAATAGTTGAACCACCATCATCAGTTATAGAATCCATAGCTATTATATTTCCTTTAAAATCAGAACCAGTCCCAATAGTTGCCGAACTTCCAACTTTCCAGAATACATTACAAGCTTGTGCTCCACCTATAAGACTAACGTGACTTGTAGAGCCAGAAGATGTTGTAAGCGTTGATCCTGCTTGAAAAATCCACACATCTGATGGACCACCATTCAAAGTTACAGTTCCAGTAATTGCAATTGAAGAAGCTGTATTATAAACACCAGCTGATAAGGTTTGTCCACCGAGATCAGCAACAATTGCGGTATCTAATGGTTGACCAGCCGCATCATTATAAGCTGTAACTAAATCAGTTTTAGCTGTTTGAGTACCAGCATCGCCAAGATGATTAATACCTGTTAATGTTACGGAACCAAACCCAGTTTGAGTCAACGTTGGAAATGAACCCACGTCTCCAACAATTGTTGTTGCACCAGTATTAGTTATTCCTGAACCCGCCAGAATTGCAAAATTATCCGCGGACAGAAGATCAACCCATGTGGCAGCCTTAATCACACTTGTAACGCCCAGAATAAGAACAGCAGTAAATGCTGTGATTATTAAATATTTTTTAAAGTTTTTCATAGTTTTTTTTATTAACTAATAATTTTATAAACCAAGATCAAAAATCTTAGCTTTAGTTTTTGGACCAAGAATCCCATCACCTATTAAGCTATGCGCCATTTGCCATTCTATAAGAGCAGCCTTAGTAACTGAACCAAATCTTCCATCAAGTCCATAGTTTATCATAGCTTGACCTCCTACATTTTGAGAGATAAGAAATTCTTGTAAGGATTTTACAAAATCTCCCATACTTCCCTTTTTTAGAGTACCGGCAATTGAGCTGACTGTCTGACCAAAAAGAGATGCTTGAGGTAGTGTTATGGAACCTCCACTATTTCCACTAGAATTATTTGAACCTGAATTTGAATTTGAATTAGGGCAACTTAATACCATCCCACAATAAGTGGTTGGGTTATAACTAGGACCAGGAATATAGGTACAACCTTGTGCTGGAGTTATATAATCACATATATGTTGAGAATTTTCTGACACTGTACTTATTTTATTAGCATCTAAGGTAACCGCTGTCTGCGCTAATGCCCTACCAATTAAACTAGCACCAGTGTTTAAGACAATCGCTGTTTGATCTAAAATATTTCCATTAAAGGTAGCTCCTGTGCCAATCGTTGTTTGCCCTGCTACAATCCAAAAAATATTTTCTGCTCTTGCTCCACTACTAAGGATAACTTTTTTTGTAGAACTAATATTAAGATTTTGAGCTATTTGAAAAATCCAAACATCATTTGCGCTACCAGACAAAGTAACATCTGTTGGAATTGTTAATCCTGTACTCCATTTATATAACCCAGGAGCAAGAGTCATCCCCCCTATGTTTCCAGCACCAAGTTCGGTCGCAGTTGGATTTGTTCTTCCAGCACCAGAAGTATACGCAGTTTGCATATCACTGATTGCTGTAGTCATCTTAACTGGAGTAGGACTGGCATAGCCAGGTGCATATATTTTACCAGTAACCAAAGCTGAAGTTGAAAATTGACTAGCCGTAGGAAGAATTAAATTAAATCCAGTTATATAACTTGCTGCGGCTGGACTAATTCCAAGATCCCCAACAATAGAAGTAGTTCCAGTAGTTGAAATTCCTGTTTTTGCTAAAATCACAAAATCACTAGCTGATCCGAGATTTATTATTGCTGGACCCGCAGAAAATGCAATCATTGGCCCAACGAGACTAGGTATCAATAAAACGGCAAGTATTGTCATTTTAATATTTTTGTTAAAGTTTTTCATAAATTTTATAGTTAGTTAGTTAGTTTTTTAATCAAGAAAGATTAAAAAATATTAATATGATTAGTAAGATAAAAAAAGACAATATAATTAATTTCGACCTACATATTGTCCTAGAGATGGCGTTAAGCTATCTATATATAAGTATGGGCTTAATTCAAAAATAAGCCAGGCATAACTTCATTAATAGATTAAAAACAAAAAATAGCCCTTTCTCCACAAGGGTATTTTAATAAAAAGATTAAATTGGGTTTATGACTATAAATTGATAAAAACAAATTTATAGCATTCTTAATGAAATCTACTTAAATGGATTTTCTCCACGAATAATACGAATCAAAAATAAGATAACGGCAATCACAAGAAGAATATGAATAAATCCCCCTAAAAGGTGAAAGCCAATAAACCCCAAAGCCCAAAGGACCAAAAGTATAACCGCAATTGTTGTAAGCATAAATTTAAATTAGTTAACAAATTTAATAATAATACTAAGTATGAACTTACTTCAAAAAATAAGCTAGGGGGTTATGAACATTATTAACTGTTATATCCAAATTTTTCTTTTAAAGAAAGAAATTTCTTTTCCATAAAAGTATAGGAGATTGAAGAAAATAAAATTGCCAATAAAAAAGCTGTGACTATTTCTAATAAATATAAAATGAAATTATGATTATTTTCTGGCATTCCTAGTAAATAAAAAACATAAAATGTGCAGAAAATTGAAACCATGTGATAACAATATAAACCATAAGACCTTACACCTAGATAATTAAATATTTTAAAATTCCCAAATTTTACAAAAGAATTCTTGGCTATATTTTGTTCTAAAATCACAAAAGCAAAAAATGATGAGAATATAATTGGTTCAAGAGAATAAATAAATCTATATAAAAAACCTGAAGAAACATCACCCAAAAAGTTTCTAAGAATCGGCAAAGAAAGACCGATTATATATATAACTATTATCCAGGCTTTGGGAATTTTTTCAAAAAACGAACGGAAATTATTAGAAAAGAAAGAAAAGTACGCTATTGTAGCACCTATTAATAAGTCAGAAATTAAAGAAAAAGTAGAGTATTTTATAATATTATAATCATTATAATAAACAAAACGATATATGAACGATAAACTAATTATTATAAAAACTATTTTTAAAAGATTCTTTTTAGAAACAAAGGATAAAACTAATGGCCAAATTAAATAAAATTGCTCTTCCATAGACACGGACCAAAGAACTACAAGGATTGCACTCCCCAACCCATAAAAAGCCATTTTAAGATTCACCCCAAAAAACAAAAACCAAGGAATTGATTTAAAATCAACCTCAATACCAAACGGAAACCTTATACCTGATTTTGAAAATATTGGATAAATTATAAAAAATCCAACAATAAGAGTTAGAAAATAAACTGGCCAAATTCGTAAGATTCTACGAATATAAAAATGGCGAATAGAAATACTTCCATTTTTTGCTTTTTCAGTAAATAAAAGAAAAGATATCAAAAAACCACTAAGAACAAAGAAAAAACTCACACCCAAATCACCGTGAACTAAGAAAATATTTTTAAAATGTTCAAAAGAACCACTCTTACTTTCATAACCTAGAAATAAAGCTGAATGTGAAATAAATACTGACAAAAAGGCCAAAAAACGAAGAGCGTCTAAATTTTTAAAGTAAGTTTTCAAGGATTTTAAATCTTAAGTATTTTATTATTGGGTGGTGTCTACACTAGTCGTCTTTTGTTGCTTTTTCTCTGCGTCTAATTTTGCTTTTTCTTGTAATTTGCGAGCTTTCACTAAATCAGGAATTAGTTTTTCTATATCAGAAATACTTTTAAAACCAGTATAAGTTTTGTCATTTATTACAAGAGATGGAGTTTTTTCTATTTGAAACATTGATACTAAAGTTTGAACTGCTGGTGTTTGAAGATTACGGTCAAACCAATACACTCTTATGCTAGGGTAAAGCGAGGAAATCTCATCAAGAACAAGTGATTGATTACTACAATCAGTAGTACATTCTAAGTCATGGAAATAAATGAAAACAGAAATTTTCTTCTTACAACGAGTTGCCAATTCCCTTACAAGTAAATAATCTTTAATTTGAAGAAGAGAATATTGAGTTTTAATAAGAATAACATTTGAATTATCAGAACCTAGTTGATCTTCCATATATTTAACTTTTTTTGCCATACCATTAAGTTCTTGATTGAGTTGATCTTCAAATGAAACACTAGAGACGGCATCCTGACATGAAGCAAAACGAAGTAATGAAAATTTTGTTTCAGTAGAAAGAACATTAGTATAAATTTGCTGATAAATATTTTCTAAATTTTTTAATTTTTGCCCATTAACATAATTACTCAACAAAAAAGCCCCAATAAAAATTGAGAGAGTAATAACAAAAACGCTTAAATATTTTTTATAACCAGCTAAAAATCGGTTCCAATTAATATCCATATTATTGTTGCCATTCTACGCCAAAATTGAATATTTTGCAAATCTAACGCCAAGTCTCTTTTTTAGAAACAATCGTGCTATAAATTGAACGAATTATCCAAAGCGGTTGAGTAAAACTGTAAATTAGAAAGTACCACAAAATATAAAACAAACTTTCTTTGGCACCACTTAATTTTCTTCCTAGAAGAATCGCCATTATAATTGAACCAAATAAAATTATGGATAAAAAAGAGGCTGTTTTTGTATCAATAAAAAACCAATTCCAAGAAAACTCACCAGAAAATAAATGACTCCAACCGACAATTTGAGCAGATTGTATTTTTTCAATAAGCATTAAAATTATTCGATACCAACTATAAAAAAATACAAAAACCAAAGCAAGATAAGCAAATAAACTCATTGGAATAGTAAACATCCCAAAATTGCCAAACTTCTTATTAAAAATCATATTTTTATATTTTTTAGTATTATGTAAAAAACCTGTACCCCAACGAATACGTTGCTTCCAAAGTTTTTTAAATGTCTCTGGACCTTTAGTGTAGGCTACAGCAGTATGACAATGATCAACAGTATAACCATGTTGCTGAATACGAAAAGTTAATTCCAGGTCTTCTAAAAGATGTCCGTGTTGCCAGCCACCAACTTTTTTTAGAATTTTAGTCTTATAAACAGAAAAAGCTCCGGGGGCAACTAAAACTCCACCCATGAGTCCCAACATTTTCTTGTTATAAGAAAACATTTGATATTCAATACTTTGAGCTTTCTGAGAAATAGCTTTTGGATTACCAATTAATATTGTTCCACCAACAGCTGAAACATTTGGATTTTCTTGAAAAAACTTAACCATTTCCACTAAAGCATTTTTTTCTAGAACCGTATCAGCATCAACAGAAATTACTAATTCTGTGTCGACGTATTCTAGAGCAAAATTCATAGCTGTATATTTTCCACCATTTTCTTTGTGATAAACTTTTATCTGAGGATGATCTATAAATGTTTGTAATATCTGCCAAGTATTATCTTTACTTCCATCATCCACTATATAAATTTTCAATTTATCTATGGGATAATCAACTGATAAGATAGACTCTATTGAACTTACAATTGTTTTTTCTTCGTCCCAACAAGGAACAATAATACCAATTGTTGGATAATGTAGAATAACAACATTATTGTTGGCAATTTTTAATTTTCTTCTTTTTTCAAAAAAGGTAACCAAAAAAAACACCTGCACATACAGTGAGAAAAAGATAAAGACATACAATACTATTTGCAAAAAAGAGTCCATATACAATTCGCAATTCTACTACAAAAATGAGCAAAAATCAACCCCCACTTATTCTCTATAAATGGGGGTTGATTTTTATTATATTGAGCTTGAATTTGTTTGTTCTGGAACCTGGCAAGTCTCACACTTTTCACATTTTTTACATTTTTTTGTAAAAAGAGTAACAATAGCAGAAACGCCGACTAAAATGTAAACAATCCATTCAATTGTTGGCCATTTTCCAAAGGCGAGATTTACTAAATTTAGATTTGTTTTTAAAAATCCACCTACCCCTACTAATCCCCAATTAATTCCTCCTACAATAACGAGCGCAGAGAAAATACAACATAGAACACATTTTTTGTTTTTAAAATCCATTGTAATATAGTGAGTTTAAAAATTAATAATAAAAAAGACCTTTAAATTATATTAATATAATAACATAGAAAATTGAAAATGAATAAATTTATTGTATTGTTGATAAATATTAAATAGTGATATAATTAATTCACTTTATAATTAATCTACCTCAAGAAGAGGTTAAAAAGCATATGGAAGAACAAAAAAATAAAATAAGTATAAGTTCAATTATTATAGTCGTGGTTTTCTTGGTAGTTTTAATAGGTTTAATAGCAACTTTTAAAAAATCACCTGTACCCCAAAATTTAAATGAAAATAGTAATCAACTCACTATTTTGACCCCAAAGCAGTTACCTGAAGCTTATAAAAATGATCATTATTTTGGAAATGGAGATGAAAGTGTTGTTATTGTTGAATATTCTGATACAGAATGTCCTTTCTGTAAGAGATTTCAAGGAACCATGCAAGAAGTTATGAAAAATTATTCGGGAAGAGTAGCTTGGGTCTATAGACATGTTCCCCTTGATTCATTACACACAAAAGCCAGAAAAGAAGCAGAAGCCACAGAATGTGCAGCTGAGTTGGGGGGTAATGAAATTTTCTGGAAATATTTAGATGCAATTTTTACAATTACTCCATCAAATGACGGGTTAGATTTGGCTGAATTACCTAAAATTGCCGTTGACCTTGGTCTTAATAAAGTTGACTTTGAAGAATGTTTAGCAAGTGGTAAATATGCAGAAAAAGTTGAAGCCGATGCACAATTAGCTGTAAAAGCAGGTGCAAAAGGTGCCCCATATAGTGTAATAATCAAAAAAGATGGAACACAAACTATCGTAAATGGTGCTTATTATTACGATCTACCAGACCAGCCAACTCTATCACTTAAAACAATGATTGAAGCCGCTCTAAAATAAAAAGAGTAATAAAAAAATCCTTAACATATGTTAAGGATTTTTTTAATTACTTCAAGATAATTTATAATCCAAAACTTGATGGAACAACAACAGTGGAAAAACCAAGTCTAGGTGAAAAAACTGTTCCTGTTGGTATAATTTGAGTCCACGTTATTCCATCATTTGAAGACCAAATATCATTGTCTGGTCCACAAGAACCAGGGATAGTACAAGAAGTGCCGTCTGGTGTTGCCCCTGCCACGATAAACATTTTTCCATTAAGCACAAAAGAAGAATGCCAATATCTATCATAAAAAGAATTAGTGGAAGATTTTAAAGACCAAGGCGCGTCGTATAAAACTTCAGTCCAGTGTAATCCATCAGAAGAAGACCAAACATCAGCAAGATTATTAGTATTACTAAATCCTGCTTCTCCACCTAAAATCCATATTTTATTATTATAAAATAATGACGTAAGCCCATAACGTGGCTCCCACATTGTTCCTATTGGTATTTCTTGTTGCCAAGTAATACCATCAACTGAAGACCATATTTCGTTAGTACTACCAGTACCAGTAGAATTATATCCTCCAAATGACCATATTTTTCCATAAGCAACAACTGAGGCTGTAAAGCTACCTGCAGGTAAGGTAGAATTCTGTGTCCCATTTTCAGTTAACCAAGAACTTCCATCTGAAGAAGACCAGAGATCAGAAAAAAGACCCAGGGTAGAACCAACACGCAATGCTCTCAATTTGTTGTTAAAAATTTCTAAAGTATGACTTGCAACCAAATTACATCCTTGAAAGACATGTTCAAGATTCCAAATAGAACCATTACTTGAAGACCAAACATCACTAAAAGAACCGGGAAAATTATCGCTACCGCCAACAACCCAAATTTTATTATTAAAAAGTTTTGAATTATATGGCAAAAATATTCTAGGAGACCACTTAGTTGTTGGTAATGGATCATTAATAGAAAGTAAATTCCAGTTTTTTCCATTATAGGACTGGTAAACATCATTAAAATTATTTCCATCACTACCCCCCATTAAAATAACTTTTTCTTTACATTTTCCTGAACGATCGGCATTGAAAATAGATTGTAATTCAATCTGAGAAAGACCTCTGTTGAAAAATTCAATCTCATCCATATATCCTTTTAAATGTACTGCAAACCCATAGTTTGAACCAGAACCAAAGAGTAAATTACTAGAAGTAGAAGACAAACTCGTTGGTAAAATAGTTGTACTATATAAATTAACCATCGTCGGAATCTGGATACCATTAACATAAATCTTCATTATGTTTGTCGCATTTTGAGAACCATCGTAAGTTACAGCAATAAAATTCCAATTATTTAAACTAAGAGGAGTTGTTGTAGTATAAATTGAACGATATGTATTGTTTACACCAAAAACAGTAAAGGTAAGGTTTAACCCATCAGAAACAACTGAATAAGTTCCATCTTTAAAAATTTGATATGTATTAAAAGTTGTCTGTAGAGTTGGTTTTAACCAATAATCAAAAGTAAAAGCATTAGTGGAAGGAACTAAGGTCGAATCGTTTTGTACCTCCATATAATCATTGATACCGTCAAAAGAGAATGCTCCTGCAACCTTACCATTACTTAAGATTGTAGTTCCATTTAAAACACCATTGTTTTTATGAGACTCCCTTGCAATATCAGAAGCATTAGTATCTCCAGGCCACCAACTAACTAAATTGTCTGGTGGCACAACACAAGGACTTATTTTTGAAGATGGAGACGGTGTTGGGGTGGGAATTGTGGTTCCAATAGCCATAGATGATATTTGGGATTGAGAACTAGAAATCTGTTTCTGGAGAGATTCTGTTTGTTTTTGTGAATCAATCAGATTATATGCTTCAATATTTGATGTAAATGTAAAAAATATTACAAGAATCAAAGGGAAAATGACAGTTTTTTTCATAAAATTTATAATTAATTGCTAATAGTTCATGTATAGCACAATGGTTAAATTTAATCAAAGTAGTTTTTTAATCGGAGTATTTTATCGTTGGATCTTAGTTTTTCATGAACTTTAGCTTCAATCTGTCTTATTCTCTCTCTTGTAACTCCGAATTCTTGACCCACTTCTTCTAGAGTATGTTGTACTCCGTCTATTAAACCATATCTTAATTCTAAAATTTTTCTTTCTTTTGGAGTAAGTTCTTCTAATACTTCTTTGATTTGATCAGACAAAATTCTCCTCGAAGAATCTTGATCAGGGCGAAGAATTTTATCATCAGCAATAAATTCGCCTAGTGTTGATTTTTCATCGTCATCTCCTATTGGTTGTTCAAGTGATCTTGTGTCTTGATTAATATTTTCAATCATATGAATTTTTTCTACCTCAAGCCCCATTTCGGCAGCAATTTCTTCAGGCAATGGATCCCGCCCTAAATCTTGAGAAAGTCTTCTAAAAACCTGCTTATATTTTGATATAGTTTCAACCATGTGCACTGGAATTCTAATTGTTCTTGATTGATCTGCTAAGGCTCTTGTAATTGATTGGCGAATCCACCAAGTAGCGTAAGTTGAAAATTTATAACCCTTAGTCCAGTCAAATTTTTCAACCGCCTTAAAAAGACCGAGATTTCCTTCTTGAATGAGATCAAGTAAAGTTAGATCCTGACTTCTGCCAACATATTTTTTCGCAATAGAAACAACAAGCCTCAAGTTAGCACGAGCTAAAAGATTTTTTGCTTCCAAATCACCTTTTTCAATTTTTTTCGCTAGCTCTTTTTCTTCGTCTGCTAAAATCAAAGGATACTGACCAATTTCTTTTAAATACATCTGAATTGAATCATAGGTCGCAGCATCTTTTATATACTTACTACTTTTTTCTAAAACAGAATCTATATCCAGCAAGTTTCCTCCCTCTAAAACATCTATACCTGTTACACTTAATTTTTCATAAAGCTCATCAAGAAAAACAATATTATTTTCTATATCAGGAAATTTTTTTAATATTTCATCATAAGTAATAAAACCTCTTTTTTTCCCTTTATTTACAAGCTCTTCTGCCCCAGTCTGTAAAAGTTCTAATTTTTTTTGCAAAGTCATAACTACTTTTTTTTCTGGTTTTTCTGTAATGCTTTTTTTCTTAGTAGCAAAAATTGCAATCTTTCTTTGTTTGGTAGTTTTATTTTTTATTGGTTTTTTAATTATTTTTGGCTTTGTTTTTTTAACTGAACCTTTTTTTACACTTATTGGGCGAGTCTTTTTTGAGACTATTGATTTTACTTTCTTACTTGCCCCGCCTTGACGTAGGCTTTTTTTGATTATTTTTTTCTTCATAAAAATTTTATAAAAAGACTTTAATTTATAATTTAAACCTACTATTTTTAATCTCGTTTATTTTTTTTGATAAATCATGACATTCTTTTAAAATTACTGTTGCTAAATTTAAATCATTCATATTTTCTGCTTTTTTAAGGTTATACATTAATTTAGCTAATTGTTCTTCTAATAATTCTTTTTCTAAATTCATTAGAAGTTCATCTATCTCTGATTTTAAATTTTTATCATTTAAATAATAAAATTCAGCTTGAAGTATTAAATTTTGCTTCTCTTGTTCTGTAATATCTTTTATTTCTGTATCAAAATCTCTTTCGCTAATTTTTTTATATTTTAATTTTATTTCCTCAATATTCACCGCTGGAATTTTTTCACTTTCCTGCCAAAGGATTATCCCTGTGATTTTATCTTTCATAATATCTTTCATCTTTTTAGATGGCGTATCTCCTGCTTCTGTTTTTTGATTCCTTAAATCTTCTTTTGTAGCCGGACTTGCAATTTTATCTACTTCTCCCTTTATTAATTCTTCTTCAACTGACAGTTTATTGGCTATTTTTCGTATAAAATGAGATTGGTCTATTTTATTATTTATTAAAGAAACATAAGGAAGAATTTTTTTGACTACTTCTTTTTTAAGCATTCTCTCTTCATAATCTTTTTCCATTAACATTTCTAGATAAAAATCAACTATATGCTTCGCTTCTTTTAATGAACCTTGCCACTCTTCCTTATTTTCTAAAATCATCTCAGCTGGATCTTTTCCTCCTTTAATTTTTACAATTTTAACATCAAGTGAAGATGCTAAGGCTAGTTTTACACTTCTTTCAGAAGCAGAAAAACCTGCATCATCTGCGTCAAAAGCAAGCAATAAATTATCACTAAATCTTTTAATCAGAGAAATGTGTTCCTCTGTAAGAGCAGTCCCCGAAACCGCTACAGTGTTTCTTGTCCCAGATTGATGAGCCATAATTAAATCAATTTGTCCTTCCACTAAAATACAAGAATCGGCATTCATAATATATCTCTTGGCCTTGTCGTAACCATATAGAATTTTTGATTTATTGTAAAGAACTGTCTCAGGACTATTAACATACTTGGCTCCTTTGTTTTCCTCACTCTCATTAAATATTCTTCCAGAGAAACCAACCGTTCTTCCTTGACTATTATTTAGTGGAAACATTATCCTTCCTCTAAATCTATCATAGTAACCTTTTTCACTTTTAATAATAAGACCAACCTTTTCAATTTGCGGTTCCTTAAAATTTTTCCCTTGTAAATAATGAAGTAAAAGTCTCCATTCATTTGGAATGTACCCAATTCTAAATTCTTTTATTGTCTCATCTTTTAACCCCCTTTTTCTTAAATATTCAAGAACTTCAGGATTTTTATAAAGATTGTTTTCAAAAAATTTAGTGGATTCTTCTAAAATATCGTAAAGATGATTTTGTTCACTTTTTTCTTCAGGGTTTATATTTTTTATCTCTACTCCAGCTCTATCAGCAAGTAATTTTAAGGCTGAATAAAAATCAATTCCTTCTATGTCTTCAGTAAAAGTAAAAATGTCCCCACCTCTATTACAACCGAAACAATGATAACTGTTCCTTGTGGGTGATACCATAAAAGAAGGTGATTTTTCATTATGAAAAGGACATTTAGCTTTTAGATTTGACCCAGCTTTCTCTAATTTTACATAAGATGAAATAACATCAACAATATTAAGTCTTTCTTTTATTTGTTCAACAGTAGATGTTGTCATAATTAAATAAACATTAAAAGCCTCTTATTAAATTATTTATTAAGCAGTAAATTACTCTTCTGTATTACCTTCATTCATTTCTCCAACTTCCTCCTCTTCTTCTGGTTTTGCCCTAAAACCTGTTCCCGCAGGAATCAATCTTCCAATAATAACATTCTCTTTTAATCCTCTTAGATTATCCACTCCACCTCTAATAGCGTTGTTAATAAGAACCCTATTTGTATTTTGGAATGATGCAGCTGATAACCAACTCTTCGTAGTTAAAGAAACTTCAGAAATACCGAGAACAATTGTTTCCCCTTTTGCTTCTTCTCCCCCCTCTTCTACTACTCTAATGTTTTCATCTGTAAGTTCTGATACTTCAACAATTTCTCCAGTGGACAAAGTTGTATCGCCAGGATTTTTAACTTTCTTTCTTGAAAACATTTGCCTAATTATAATTTCAATATGTTTCCTAGAAATTGACGCACCCTGAAGCTCATAAACTTTATTTATTTCTCTAATTATATATTCTTCTGCCATTTCTTTTCCTCCATATTTAAATATTTCAGAAATATCAGCAGACCCATCTGTTATAATTTCACCTTTCTTAATTTTTTGTCCCTTTTTAATTAAAGGATTTCTTCTAAATGGGACAGGGTATTCAACTTCATTATCTTTACCATCATTCTTACTGTCATTTAGAACAACAATAGTTTTTTCTTTTCCATCATTTTTTATTTCAATAACTTCCCCATCAGCCTTACTAACAATTGCTGGACTCCTTGGAGTCCTCTTTTCAAATATTTCTTCAACACGAGGAAGACCAGCTGTAATATCAAGCATTGCCACACCTCCAGCGTGGAAAGTTCTAAGTGTTAACTGTGTTCCTGGTTCACCGATTGCTTGGGCTGCAACAATTCCAACCGCTTCACCCGGTTCAATAAGTTTATTTCTTCCCAAATCAAGACCATAACACATACGACAAACATTATGCACTGTCTTACATGTAAGTGGCCCTCTAACAAAAACTTGTTCTACTCCAGAACTTTCTATCTTTTTTGCATCTTCTTTTGTTACAATATGACCCTTCTTAAATATAATTTCTCCTTTTCCATCTTTTATATCAGCACCCAAAACTCTTCCATGAACATTTTTTGAAAGTGGTATTTCAACTCCTAAAATATTTTCTTTACTTACCCATTTACCATCTTTTGTTCCACAATCTTCCTCTGTAACAATAACATCTTGAGCAACGTCAACTAAACGTCTTGTTAAATATCCAGCTTTTGCAGTCATAAGTGCAGTGTCAGCAAGACCTTTTCTAGCACCGTGAGTAGTAATGAAGTATTCAACAGGAGATAGCCCCTCTTTATATGATGGAATAATAGGGAAATCAATTGTCTTTCCTGCGGTATTAATAATAAGACCTTTCATCCCAGCCATTTGAACAAGGTTATTTATAGATCCTCTAGCTCCTGAATAAAGCATGTCATAAACAGAACCTTTTTTGTCTAATGTTCCAGGAATGACTTTCTCTATTTCTCCTCTTGCTCCCTCCCAAAGTTCTATTGTTTTCTTAAACTTTTCATCATCAGAAAGAAGTCCATCTTCGTGTTGTGATTCTATTTCATCTTCTTTTATTTTTGCTCTTTCAATAATTTCTTCTTTTTCTTTTGGAACAATAACATTATCAATTCCCCATGTTATTCCAGCTTTGGTTATATATTTATATCCGAAGTCTTTTATTTTATCTAAAATTTTTGCAGTTTCATCAATACTGTATTTTGTTATAAGTTCATCAACTAAGGCAGACATTTTTTTTGATGTTATTTCTTCATTTATAAAATCAAAATCTTTCGGAAGAACACTATTAAATAAAATTCTTCCTACTGATGTCTCTATTAATTCTCCTTTAAATCTTTTATATCTTAGACTTTCTGTTCCCTGAATTTTAATTTTTGACCTGAAGCTAATTTCTCCAAAATCATAAGCAGTAATAGCGAAGTTTGGAGAAGGGAAAATTTTTCCTTCACCCTTGTCCCCCTCAACAGCTTTTGTCATCCAATAACATCCCAAAATAATATCCAGTTTAGGATTAACAATAGGATCACCATTTTGTGGTTTAAGTAAGTTTCTATTTGAAGCCATAAGTTCCCTTGCTTCTGTTTGTGCTTCTTCTCCAAGTGGAACATAAACGGCCATCTGGTCCCCGTCGAAGTCAGCATTGAAAGCTGTACAAACCAAGGGATGAACTTGAATAGCATTTCCTTCAATTAAGATTGGATTAAAAGCTTGAATTCCAAGACGGTGAAGTGTAGGGGCACGGTTAAGTAACACATATTTTCCCTTAATAACTTCTTCTAGAATTGCCCAAACTTCATAGACACCTTCTTCAATAAGTTTGTTGGCACCCCTAATATTGTAAGCTAATTCTCCCTCTAAAATTTTTGCAATTACAAATGGTCTGAAAAGTTCAAGAGCCATATGTTTTGGTAATCCACACTGATTTAATTTTAATTGAGGACCAATAACAATAACTGATCTACCAGAATAGTCTACTCTTTTTCCAAGAAGATTTTGTCTGAAAAGACCTTGTTTACTTTTTAGATTATCAGAAAGAGATTTCAAAACTCTCTTTTGTGATTGACTCATTGCGGGAGAATCGGACTGTTTGGAAATGGAGTTATCGATTAAGGCGTCAATGGCTTCTTGAAGAATTCTTTTTTCATTTCTTAAAATAACATCTGGAGCTCCGATTTCTTTTAGTTTTTTTAGACGATTGTTTCTATTAATAACTCTTCTATACAAATCATTCAAATCAGATGTTGCATGGCGTCCCCCATCAAGTGCTACCATTGGGCGAAGTGCTGGTGGAATAACAGGAATAACAGTCAAAAACATCCACTCTGGTCTAATTTCTGATTTAATCATTGATCTAATTAAACTTAATCTTTTTTCTACTTTTTCTCTTTCTGCTGATCCAACTTTTTCATAAATAGTTTCTACTTGTTCTTTCAATCTGTCGAGATCAAGATTTTTGAAAATATTATAAATTGCTTCAGCTCCAATATTTGCTTCAAAACAAGTTCCATATTTTAATGAAAAATAATGATAAGTAACTTCATTTAAAACGTTCCCTTCATAAATTTCATTAATTTCTTTTTTTGCGTTACTTAAAAGTTCTTTTAACTTTTCTCTCGTTTCATCATCAGCAGAAGTTTTTACTTTTGATTTATACTCACTTTCTAAACTTTTAACAACTGACTCTTTTTCTTCATGATTAACTTTGGTTATTATATGTCCAGCAAAATAAATAACTTTTTCCAAATCAGAAACTGTAATACCTAAAAGTGTACTCATTTTTGATGGAACACCTCTTAGAAACCATATGTGTGCAACAGGCGTTGCAAGTTCAATATGGCCCATTCTTTCTCTTCTAACGATTGATCTTGTGACTTCAACTCCACATTTTTCACAAATAATGTCCTTATATCTAATTCTTCTATACTTTCCACAATAACATTCATAATCTTTTTCAGGACCAAATATTCTTTCATCAAAGAGACCTCCTCTTTCACTTCTTCCAGTTCTGTAGTTTATTGTTTCAGGTTTTGTAACTTCTCCATAAGACCATTCTTTTATTTTCTCAGGTGAAGCCAATTTAAGTGTAATGCTACTAAAATCTTTTGTATCTAATGTTTTCATATTTTTAACTTAAATTATTATTAAATCTCTTTTGAGTTTTTCTTATTAAGCTCGACATCAAGTGCAAGACCTCTTAGGTAATTTAACATCACACTAAATGATGCTGGTGCATTTGGTTGCTTAATTTTTTCACCCTTGATAATGGAATCGAATGTCTGAGATCGACCGATAATATCGTCAGACTTAATTGTAAGCATTTCTCGTAATGTATAAGACGCACCATATCCTTCAAGTGCCCAGACTTCCATTTCTCCAAATCTCTGACCTCCTCCTTGAGCCTTACCCCCGAGTGGCTGTTGTGTAATTAATGAATATGATCCTATTGAACGCATATGAATTTTATCTTCAACCATGTGGTGAAGTTTCAACATATACATATATCCAATAGCAATATCTTGATCAAAAGATTCCCCTGTTCGTCCATCAAAAAGTTTTACTTTTCCGTTTTCTGGAAAATTGGCTTTCTTTAATTCTGCTTTAATTTCAACATCTGATGCCCCTGAGAACGTCGGAACGATTGCTTGATATCCTAAAGTATTTGCTGCATAACCTAAGTGCATTTCCAAAATCTGTCCTAGGTTCATACGAGAAGGCACACCAAGTGGAGTCAAAATAATATCAACTGGTGTTCCATCTGCCATATATGGCATTTCTTCTTCTGGTAGAATTGTTGAAATAACCCCTTTGTTTCCATGTCTTCCGGCTAATTTATCTCCGACAGAAATATTTCTGATTTGAGCAACTTCAACAACAACTTTCTTTATTATTCCTGATTCAAGATTGTGCCCTTGATCTCTAGAAAATATTTTCACACTGATAACTCTACCTTTCTTTCCGTGTTCCATTCTTAAAGATGTATCTTTAACATCTCTAGCTTTTTCAGCAAAGATTGATCTTAGAAGTCTTTCTTCTGGTGTAAGTTCTGTTTCACCCTTTGGAGTAATTTTGCCAACCAAAATATCATTCTCTCTTATTTCAGCTCCCACTCTTATAATTCCCTCTTCATCTAGATCTTTTAATTTAGCTTCACCGACATTTGGAATATCTCTAGTTGTAATTTCAGGTCCTAGCTTTGTATCACGAACTATACAAATAAATTCTTCAATGTGAATGGATGTAAATTTACTTTTTTTAACAAGTCTTTCAGAAAGAATAATAGCGTCTTCGTAGTTTGATCCGCCCCATGACATAAAAGCAACGAGTGCATTTTGTCCTAGTGCCATTTGTCCTTGTGCAGTAGATGAAGTATCTGCAAGAACATCCCCTTTTTTAACTTTTTCTCCAACCGAAGTTATTGGTCTTTGATGAAAAGATGAAAAGTTGTTTGTTCTTGAAAAAGTTACAAGATTATAAACTTTTTCTTTTCCCTTTGTGTCTTTATTTATGATTTTATTAGCATCAACATAAGTAATTACCCCATCCTCTTCTGCAACAATAAGTCTTCCGGAATCTCTTGATGCAAGTTCTTCCATTCCAGTTGCCACCAATGGAACATCAGGAACGATACAAGGCGTTGCTTGTTTCTGCATGTTTGATCCCATCAGAGCTCTGTTTCCATCATCGTGTTCTAGAAATGGAATTGTTGAAGTAGCAATAGAAAAAGCTTGGTTTGTAGCCACATCAATATAATCAATTTTTTCTCTTTCAATAAAACCAGGCAAGGTTTTTATTCTAGCTTCAACTTTTTTATCGAGTAAATTTCCTTTTTCATCATAATTTGCTCCAGCATGAGCAATAATAAATCTTTCTTCTTCAAGCGCATTCAAGTAGTGAACTTCATCAGTTATTTTTCCTTTGTGTACTTTTACATAAGGAGTTTCAATAATTCCAAATTCATTTACTCTAGCGTAATTTGATAGGTGAAGAATCAATCCAATGTTTGGACCTTCTGGTGTGTGAATAGGACAAACTCTACCATAGTGAGAAGTGTGCACATCTCTAACTTCAAGACCTGCTCGTTCTCTTGTTAATCCTCCAGGGCCTAAAGCAGACAGTGTTCTTAAATGTTCAAGTTCAGCCAAGACATTTTCTTGGTTCATAAATTGTGAAAGTTGGTTTGTTGTAAAAAATTCTTTTATTCTTGCTTGTAATGGTCTCTGATTTATAACTTGAACAGGAAGTGTTGTAACTGCATCAATAGTAGACATTCTATCTTGAATATTTCTTTTAATCTGAGTCATACCAACTCTAATTCTGCTTTGTAGAAGTTCCCCAACAAACCTTACTCTTCTTTGACCTAAGTGGTCAATATCATCAGCTTTTGCGTTTGGATTTGAGTTTAATTCAATAACGTTTGAAATTATAGAAACTAAATCTTCTTTGGAAATTGTTCTTCTTTCAAGTTCCTTAGGATCCATACTTTTTTCAAATCTTGAATTAAAACGAAATCTTCCAACTGGAGATAAGTCATATCTTTCAGCACTAAAAAGTGATTCTATAAATTCTTTTGCATTATCGGCAGTAGCCATGTCGCCATCTCTTAATCTTTTGTAAATTTCAATATATGATTCATTAGGAAGTTTAGCCAAGTCTTTTTCAAGACAAAGTTTTAAAATTTCTTGATCAAGCTCTTTTGGAAAAGCTTTCAAAATCTCTTGATCATTTTTGAAACCAAGCGCTCTTAAAAGTGAAGCGATAGGGAATTTTCTTTTCTTGTCGATACGAACATAAAGCGTTCCATCAGTATCTGTTTCGATTTCAATCCATGCCCCACGAGCTGGAATTATTTTTGCACCAAAATATTTTTTTCCTTTAACTTCTTGGTCAGTAAAAAATACCCCGAAACTTCTAGCAAGTTGAGGTACTATAACTCTTTCTACTCCATTTATTATGAAAGTTCCATGAGCTGTCATCATTGGAAGATCAGACATGAAAACTTCTTGTTCTTTAAAACCACCAATAGTCTTATTGGTAAGTTTTACCATAGCCTTAAGAGAAGCTTCATAAGTAAGCTTATTAGTCTTGGCATAATATTCGTCACACTTTGGTTCTCCTAGTGAGAATGACGTGAACTCTAATTGGAATTTTTTATCTGCATAGTCATTGATGGGAGAAAATTCCTTAAAAACTTCTTTCAAACCTTTTTCAACTAACCAGTTGAATGAGTTTATCTGGGTCTCAATTAAATCCGGAAATTTAACCAAGGGCTTTCTGTATTTCGCAAAATACTTTTTTTCTATTTTGGTGCTTTTCATAATAAAATAAAATACAAAGACAAAAAAATTGCCTTTTTATTAAAGGTTTGCCTCCCGCTAAAAAAGAGGCTTTAATTTATAAAAATTTTACTAAATAGTTCTTAGATTGACACCAGTAACTCAATCTCTCAATCGAATATAAGTATATGGATTTCCTTAATAATGTCAACCCGGCAGTAGATCTTGATGTGGATAACAACAAGTCTCACTGCCGGGTCAAGGAATTATATGTGTATAAACAAAAAGTGCCTTTCCGCAAGGAAGGGCACTTTAAAAGGACAATTTATGAAATTATTGTAGTCTCATAACAAATTTCTTGGGATTACGCTCTTTAACATAAGCTTCGACTTTCCATCCAGCTTCTTCATAAAGTCTTACTAATACATTCTGAAAGTTTTTAAAATATCTGTCTTGGATAATTTCGTCATCACTTTCAAAAATTACTGTAACTTTTGAAATAATAAACTGATCATCTATCTCTTTATTAATAGCTGTCATAAAATCAATAAGCTTGGCTTGAAAAAATGATGGAAGAATTATTTTTAAGGCATCTGTCTTTCTTTTAGCTGAAACGGGTACAATCATAATATCATTATTTAAATTACATTTTCTGAGTACATGGTATCATATAATTAATTCTTTGTCAACAAAAAAATAACATACCAACAAACTGGAGTTTATTGGTATGTCTTTTCTATTTTCTCTTTTATAATATTTAATTCTTACCTCTTAATACTTTTCTGTTTCCATTTCTCAATTTCAGCATGATTACCTGACAACAACACCTTAGGAACTTTATAGCTTTTATCTTTATGTTTGATTATTTCTGGCCTTGTATACATTTCACTTGTTGAAATTCTATTCTCTTCAATAGATTCTCTATCTCCCAATACACCATCAATTTGCCTTGAAACTGAATCAATAATTATCATCGCTCCCAATTCCCCACCAGTTAAAATATAATCTCCAACAGAAATTTCTTCTGCTTTTAATATTTTTTTAACTCGACTATCAATTCCTTCATATCTTCCTGAAATTATAATTAAATCAGAAAACTTTTTTGACCAATCTTTGGCGATTTTATTTGTAAACTTTTTCCCACTTGGCGATAATATTATTACTTTAGGTTTTAGGTTGTAGGTTTTAGGTTGTAGTCTTTTCCCTTTTATACTTTCTACTTTATACTTTCTATTCCTTAAGGCTGTTTCCACAGCCTTAAGGATAGGTTCTGCATACATAACCATTCCAGGCCCACCGCCATATGGCTTATCATCAACTTTCTTATGTTTATCTTTTGAAAAATCTCTAGGGTTGAAAAATTTAACATTAATTTTTTTATTTTTTATCGCTCGCGCCAAAATTGACTCGTTTAGGTAAGAGTTAAACATTTCTGGAAAAATAGTAACTATATTAAATTTCATATTATTTTTAGTCTATAAATTTTATAAAGTAAATGCAAATCAAAAACCGGCACTTGGCCGGTTTTTAGAAATGACATTCTGTATTAAGTGTTCAACAAAAAGATTCTTTGTCCTTTCATTGGAGCATCAGTTTTTACAGGAAGATATTGGGCTCTCCAACCATCGGATAGTCTAAAAAGAAGAAAGGCGCAAAGAACTTTATTTTCATCCAGCGTAAGGAATGAATTATAAACAGGTTCTTTAACTGCTAATAGCCTTTTCCCTTTTATAACGTGGCGTTCAAAAATATTTGCAATTTGAGCCATGTTTAATGTCGTATAAATACGACTTTCTTTGGCTTCATCAATTACGTGTCCTTCTCTTGCTAATATGTCAGTGTCGTATCCTGAAACAACCACTAAAGGAGAGTTGTTTACTACTTTTGGAATACTAAGATGTGGAAAAGAAAAAATACTTCCTATAATAAATCCACCATCTTCTTTACTTTTCCAAAAATCTTCTGTCACAAACCCATCTAATTCGGGTATTTCTATTGGTTTTCCGACTTTTTTAAAACAAGTAAATTGAATATCGTTCATATCTATATATTTAGAACATTTCTACCTTTACCTTACTATTTTCTAAGATTTTGTCAAACAAAAAAGACTGCATCGAAGCAGTCTTTTTAAAATATAAAAAATTACAATTCATAATACCTAATAAAAACTGTGTCCACTTCACTTAAATATAAAGGAAGTAATTTTCCATTTTTTGCTTTCCTAATAAAAGCATCAAATTGTTTTTCTGTAGTTACATCAGTGATTTTTCTATCATCACCTCCACCATCTTCAGAAAGAGCATATAATTTTTTCCCTTTTTCAAAATGAGGTTGGCAATAATTATTATCTTTATCTCTTTCAGGATCTATGGTTTCAATATCAATTGCATTTCCTTTTTGTACTAATAAATCAAAGGTTATCTTTTCACTTGTTATCATTACAATAATATTAAACAACTTTTCTATTTTCAGCCTACAGTTTTTAATAATTTTGTCAAACAAAAACTAACAAACGAAGTGATACACATTCTGCACCTGCAGATTTTGTGTCACTTTATTTTTAATATTTTTTACCTAATATGGCTTACCTAGTTTAAAAATCTTAATGCATTTTTTTAATTCAATTTCTTCTAAATATTGTAAAAATTCTTTAGGTAACGGTGATGGACCAACCCAAACACTTTGTTGAATCAACATATAATTAAACTTTTTAAGGTGAAAACGAAACCATTCCCTTTCAGCTTTCTTGTCTACAGGAAGATCAAATACAACCAAAAGATTTTTAGGTGCATTATTTGAAAATACATTAGGAAAAGATTTTAGTGAATTTTCTTTCTTTTTCAAATATTTTTTACCATCGGGGGTTAAAATGAAACTATTTAGTTCTTTTTTAATCATTTCTTGCTTAATTAAACGATCAACTGTTGTGCGAATTGTTCTTTTAGAATACCCACTAAATTTTGGAATACCAAAGATATTAGTTGAGACACCCTTATATCTAAATCTTGGACTTGAAAATTCTTTTAAAATTTCTTCTTTGATAGACATACATAAATTATATAAAAGATCGCGACGTGACACAAACTTTGCAGGTGCATAGTTTGTGTCACGTCATGGTTAAGATCAATTACTACTAGTAAAACCTTACCAAAAACAAAAAAGACTCGTGATTCCGAGTCTTTTTTGTTTTTTTATAGAGAGATTAAATACCTTTCAAATCTTCCATTGCCTCATCAACTGACTTTGAAGCGTTTGATGGTGTTGCCATCTTTTGACTGCCTTCTGGTTCGTTGATTTTCAAATTCACTCTTGCGTTGTTCTTCATGCCGATAACTCTAAGCAATGTTCTGATTGCTTTTGCTGTGTTTCCCATTCTTCCGATGATCTTTCCCATATCGTTTGGATTTACTGAAAGAGTGATAAGAACACCCATTTCATCAACTGAACGATCGATCTTCACATCGTTTGGATTATCAACTAAAGATTTTACAACGAATTCTAGAAATTCCTTATCTTTTTCCATTTTGTTGAATCTTCGATACTTTTAATCTTGCAGTTTTTCGACCTGCTGTCTACTGCTTTATCAATATTATATTTTTTATTGTACTTGCAGTCAATTATTTTGCCTTAAGCTCCTTTCTCTTTTTTGTTGGAGATTTTTTAGACAAAACATTTTTCTTTTTACCTTCGAGAATTTTTTGACTTACTAGAAAATTATGAACCGTGTCAGAAACTCCTGCTCCTTTTGAAATCCAAGATTTTATCTTGTCAGCCTTAAAAGAAACATTTCCGAGTTTTGGATCATAAGAACCAAGAATTTCCAAAAACTTTCCACTTTTTGGTCCGTTCTTAGAATCAGTCAAAACAACCCTGAAAGAAGGTTCATTTTTTCGTCCAATTCTTTGTAATCTGATTTTTAACATATTGCCTATGATAACAAAAAAAGTGTTGTTAGTCAAAAACCTTGTTTATGGGGGCGGTCAGGCAAACCCTGACCGCCCCCTACTTCCACTTGACTTATTTGATATATTTTGATATATTTTGAACAGAAGAATAGATTTTTAAACTATATTTTATGTATTTACATACATTTTATATTAAGAATGTGAATCTTGTTTACCAAGTAATTTACCAAGTAATCATTGATTCTGGTAAAATGATTGTCGCTAAAAAAATACTAAGAAAAAGTTTAGTAGAAAAATTTTTTGACCAACAGGGGGGAAATGCACCAATGGAGACAAGAATGAATTACAATATTAGTTCAAAGAAATTAATTTTGAAAGAAGCAAGGAAAGATGCGAGATTTATTATAAATAAACTCGAAAAACATAAGTCGTTCAATTTGGGAAACATCCCAAAAGAAGGCATAGTTTTTGATGTCCATAAATAACTTCATAAAATTGATATGTTAATTTTAAACCACCTTCGGGTGGTTTTATGTTATATTAAATAGATAATGAAAAACGAAAAGAAAAAATTTAAACATCACAAAAAAGAACATGGGCACAATAAAGACTTCAAAACAAAAGAAATTGAAGGTTTTCTATCTATTACTGGTAAAGGTTTTGGTTATGTTAGACCAAGAGATATAAAGCCTGGAACAAAAGATTTCGATATTGAAATTGACCCAGCATTTTTGAATACTGGATTACATGGTGATGAGGTTAAAGTTCTCCTCCACCCTAAGATAAAAAATAAACAACAAAATGGGGAAGTCGTTTCTGTTTTAAAAAGAAGTAAAGCTGGTTTCTCTGGAATTCTACAAAAGGAAAACGATATTTTTTATTTAATTCCGAGTGATTTTAAAATGTATGCCGATATTATTATTCCAAAAGAAAAAATTGGTGGAGCAAAAATTGGACAAAAAGTTTTCGTTGAAATTACAGATTGGAAAGATGTTAAAAAACCTCCCCAGGGTGAAGTAGTAAAAGTTTTAGGAGAACCTGGTGAAAATGACGCAGAAATGCAAGCCATCGCACTTGAAAAAGGTTTTAGAAGTGAATTCCCAAACGACGTAGAAAAAGAAGCCGAGAGATTAAAATTAAGTCCTATAACAAATGAGGAAATAAATAAAAGAAGAGACTTAAGAAAAGTAACAACTTTCACAATAGACCCAGAAGACGCAAAAGATTTTGACGATGCTATTTCTGTAAGAGAATTAGATAGTGACCCACACCACGGCGGGGCAAGTTACGAAATTGGTGTTCACATTGCCGATGTTTCCCATTATGTAAGGAAAGGAACTATTTTAGACAAAGAAGCAGACAAAAGAGGAACTTCTGTCTATTTAGTAGATAGAACAATTCCCATGCTCCCTGAGATACTTTCCAATGACCTTTGTAGTTTGAGATCAAAAGAACAAAAACTTACTTTCAGTGCAATTTTTACAATGACAAAAAGTGGGGAAGTCGTAAGTGAGTGGTTTGGAAAAACAATCATAGATTCAGATAAAAGATTTACCTATGAAGAAGCCCAAGAAATTTTAAATAAAAAAGAGGGAATTTTCTATAAAGAATTAAGTATTCTAAATTCCCTTGCAAAAAAACTTACAAAGAAAAGATTTGAAGAAGGTGCAATTTCCCTTGACCAAGAAGAAGTAAAATTTTTACTGGATGAAAAAGGAGTGCCAATCAAGGTTTACAAAAAACTAAGACAAGACACAAATAAACTTGTTGAAGAATTCATGCTACTCGCCAACCGAAAAGTTGCAGAATTTATGAGTAAAAACCAAAAAGAAAAAATATTTGTTTACAGAGTGCACGATTTACCCGACAAAGAAAAAATTCAAAACTTAGTTATCTTTTTAAAAAAACTAGGTTATCAAATAAAAACAGTAGACGGCATAATCCCCGCTTATGAGATAAACCGCCTTATTGAAGAATTAGAGGGAAAAGAAGAAAAAAACAGCATCCACACAGCCATTATTAGATCCATGGCCAAGGCCGTATATTCTACAAAAAATATTGGACACTTTGGTCTTGCTTTTAAATATTACACACATTTTACTTCACCAATTAGAAGATATCCTGATGTAATAGTTCACAGGCTCTTAGACGATTGTCTAAAGAAAGTCCAGATCAGTAAAGAAAAGTGGAAAGAATATGAAGATGTTTCTGTTGCTTCATCAGCCCGAGAAAAAGAAGCCTCTGATGCAGAAAGAGCTTCTATCAAGTACAAACAGGCTGAGTATATGTCTTATCGAATTGGACAAACTTTTGATGGGGTAATTACAGGGGTAACTGAATGGGGGATTTACGCCGAAGAAAAAGAAACAAAGTGTGAAGGAATGATAAAGTTAAGAGATTTAGGAAATGATTTTTATGTTTATGATGAAAAACAAATGGAAGTTACAGGAAAGAAAACTAAAAAAAGATTTCGACTTGGAGATAAAGTAAAAATTAAAGTTCTTGGAGCAGACATGAATAAGAAGACCATAGATTATATTTTTGTCTAGACCTGACTCCCCTGACTTCCCCACTCTTGACTTATGGTGGGTTGTTTGATATTGTTTAGGCAGAAAAAGTTCGTAATTTAAAAATAATGAGAGGCAAGAATTTAGAAGTTAAAATTTTTACTACTAACAATACAAAAGAATTAGTAAAACAAGTAAATGATTTTTTAAATGAAAAATCAAGAAAAATAAAAATATTTAAAAGAGATTTTGAAGTAATAGATAAATCGGGTTATCATTACAAAAAAATTGTATTACTTTTTGAAAAGAAAAAAGTAAAATTTACAGAACAGATCGTAATATTTTCTGAATTAAATAACGAATACTCTATTGAATGCAATATTAATAGTCTTTTCAATGAAAGTAAAAATATTGAATTTTGTGATATTTTGACAAATTCATACGTTGATGATCAAAACAACTATAATAGTTTAGCTGTTATTTTTTGGAAAAAATAAATTTAAAATTTTAAAACCACCCAAATGGGTGGTTTTTGTTTTCTTGAACCACCTTCTTAAACACAATTTCATGTGTTAGAATAGCAATATGAAGCGTATTTTAAGCTATATTTTCTGGACAGGATCAGCTATTTTTGCCGGTATTTTTTTCTTTAACTTATTGTTCCAAGGAGGGCATCTAGCTTATTCAAAATTAAAAGAGGTTGTAATAAAAACCAATACGACTTCCCTATCCGCCGAGACAATTAATCACAACATCCCAATTGAAGTTAAAAAACCACCCGAAATAACTTTAGCTTTTGTGGGAGATATTATGCTTGATCGTGGCGTAGAAAGTTCTGTTAAAAAAAATTTAAATAATGATTTTAATCGCGTTTTTGAAAATGTTTCTTTTTTGAAAGATTACGATATTTTATTTGGAAGTCTTGAGGGTTCAGCTTCAAATGAGGGCGCCAATACAGGGAAAAAATATTCTTTTAGAATGGATCCGTTGGTGTTACCTGCTATAAAAAATGCTGGTTTTGATATTTTAAATCTTGCCAACAACCACGCGGATGATTGGGGGCGAGCATCTTTCGACGCTAGTTTAATAAATTTAGAAA